>OLIF01000011.1_pt1 | contig 289064 bp, 248 predicted proteins | sample 1609681 | NCBI WGS metagenome assembly OLIF01 (sample SAMEA4350143, study PRJEB24818) | metagenome | biome: human; feature: gut; material: faeces | place: Denmark | collected 2013-09 | reverse complement strand
TCGACCACCTCGGGGACAATGACATTGTGGTTTCCACCACGGGCAAGCTCTCCCGTGAGCTTTTCGAGTACCGTGAATCGAAAGGGCAGGGGCACGCAAGGGATTTCCTAACTGTGGGTTCCATGGGGCACAGTTCTTCCATTGCCCTGGGGGTTGCCCTTGAGAAGCCTGACCGTCGTGTCTACTGTCTTGACGGTGACGGTGCCTTTATCATGCACATGGGTGCTGTCAGCAATATCGGCGATCTTTCTCCCAAGAATTACAGGCACGTCCTTTTCAACAACGGTGCGCATGAATCTGTCGGCGGTCAACCCACGCTCGGTTTCCGTCTGGATATCGCCTCGATAGCGAAAGGTTGCGGTTATGCGCATGTACTGACTGCCTCCGACAAGGAAGGGCTTTCGTGTGCGCTTGAGAAGCTGTCCGGCCTGTCCGGCCCGGTTCTTCTTGAAATTAAGGTCCGGATCGATTCACGTGATGATCTGGGTCGCCCTACGACTACTCCGGTAGAGAATAAAGAGCATTTTATGGCATTTTTAAAAGATACGCATTCATGAATATCGAAAGAAAGATCCTTTTGAATCCGGGTCCCGCCACCACGACGGATACGGTGAAGCTGGCGCAGGTTGTTCCCGATATCTGTCCGCGTGAGAAAGAGTTTGCGGGTATGATGAAACAGTTACGTGACGACCTGGTCCGCGTTGCGCATGGAGACCTCTCCAAACATACGGCCGTCCTGTTTTGCGGCTCGGGTACGATCAATATCGATATCTGCCTGAACTCTCTTCTTCCTGCGGATAAGAAAGTTCTGGTGGTCAATAACGGTGCCTACAGCACCCGTGCGGTGGAAGTCTGCGAATATTACGGTCTTCCCCATATCGATTTGAAGTTTTCCGTTTACGAACTTCCCGACCTGTCGGTAATCGAAAAGACGCTTTCCGACAATCCGGACATCGCTTTGGTCTATACCACGCACCATGAAACGGGTACGGGTATCTTGAACCCCATCCGTGAGATCGGAAAAATAGCCCATTCGCACGGTGCCGTTTTTGTTGTCGACACCACTTCCTCCCTGGGTATGATTCCTTTTGATATCGGAAAGGATAATGTTGACTTTTGTATGGCTTCGGCTCAGAAAGGCCTTCAGGCCATGACGGGTCTTTCCTTTATCATAGGTGATGAATCCCTGATACGTGCTTCAAGGGATTATCCGAAACGCTCCTACTATTGTAACCTCTATTTACAATACGATTACTTTGAGAAGACTGGTGAGATGCATTTTACTCCTCCTGTTCAAACCGTTTACGCTGCCCGTCAGGCTCTTGATGAATATTTTGCAGTAGGTGAAGAGGCTAAATTCGCCCGTCACAAGAGGGTCTTTGAAGCCATTCATAAAGGTTTGCAAGAGCTTGGTCTTCAGTATGCGATCAAACGTGAATGGCAATCGGGTCTTGTTGTTTCTGTATTGTATCCTGATGATCCCCTCTGGGATTTTGATAAGGTTCATGATTACTGCTATGAACGTGGCTTTACGATCTACCCGGGTAAGATTTCCACAACGAATACATTCCGGCTTTGTGCGTTGGGAGAGATTGATGTGGAGGATATTGAGAGGTTCTTTGAGGTGATGAGGGAGGCTGTTTCTTTAATTAAAAATATTACTAATCTATGAAAGCTGTTATTTTAGCAGGAGGGTTCGGATCTCGTTTAAGTGAGGCTACTAATTTGATACCTAAGCCAATGGTGGAAATTGGGGGAAAGCCAATACTTTGGCATATTATGAAAATTTATAGTTATTATGGTATTAATGAATTTATTATTTGCTGTGGCTATAAACAATATGTCATAAAAGAATATTTTGCGAACTATTTTCGTCATAATTGTGATATGACAGTTGATCTATCTAATAATAGCACTACTATTTTAGATAATCATTCAGAGAACTGGAAAGTAACTATGATAGATACTGGGGTGAATACAATGACTGGAGGACGTGTAAAACGCATCCAGAAATATGTAGGAAATGAATGTTTTTTGTTGACTTATGGTGATGGTGTTGCAGATCTTGATATATCTGATACGATAAAAGTGCACAAAGAATCAAAAGCAATTCTTTCTCTTACAGCTTATAAACCTCACGGAAAATTTGGCTTATTAGATATATCTAGTGAGACGAATATGGTGAAATCATTCTTGGAAAAACCGGATGGTGATGGAAACTGGATAAATGCAGGCTTTTTCGTTTGTGAACCAAAAGTCTTTGATTATATACCTGCTAATGATGATTCTATCGTCTTTGAAAAACAACCGTTAGAATCGATTGCCCGCGATGGTAAAATGTATGCTTATAAACACTGTGGCTTTTGGAAGCCGATGGATATGTTAAGGGATAATATAGAACTGAATGAAATGTGGAATAATGGGAAAGCCCCTTGGAAAGTTTGGTAGTATATGAGTGTAGATGTATTTAATAACTTCTATAGAGGAAAACGTGTTCTTGTTACCGGGCATACTGGTTTTAAAGGTTCATGGCTTTCTATCTGGTTATACGAATTAGGTGCTGAAGTGGTAGGTGTCAGTTTGGATCCTATTACAGAACGAGATAACTATGTTCTTTCTGGTATAGGACAAAAAATTAAGGCGGATATTCGTGCCGATATTTGTGATGGCGAAAGTATGAAAGGTATCTTTCAAGAATACCAACCTGAAATAGTCTTCCATTTGGCAGCCCAACCATTGGTACGCCTCAGTTATAATATTCCTGTTGAAACATATGAAACAAATGTAATGGGAACGATTCATATACTTGAAGCCATTCGCGTAACAAATAGTGTTAAAGTAGGAGTAATGATAACTACGGACAAATGTTACGAGAATAAAGAACAAATTTGGGGATATCGTGAAAATGAACCGATGGGGGGATACGATCCTTATTCAAGTAGTAAAGGAGCTGCTGAAATAGCGATTGCTTCCTGGCGTCGCTCTTTTTTTCATCCAAAACAGTACAAGAAGCATGGTAAAAGCATCGCTAGTGTACGTGCAGGAAATGTAATTGGTGGTGGTGATTGGGCATTAGACCGCATAATTCCAGATTGTATAAAAGCGTTAGAGTCAGGAAAGACTGTTGATATTCGAAGTCCTAAAGCAATTCGCCCTTGGCAACATGTACTTGAACCTCTGAGTGGATATATGCTTCTTGCACAGAAAATGTGGGATGAGCCGACTCAATATTGTGAAGGTTGGAATTTTGGTCCTAGAGCAGAATCTATTTCTACCGTATGGGATGTTGCTAGTAGAGTCGTGGAGAGTTTTGGATGTGGTGAATTAAGGGATTTGTCTGACCCGAATGCTTTACATGAGGCTGATTTATTAATGCTGGATATTTCTAAAGTGAAATTCCAACTGGGCTGGGAGCCAAGAATGAATATTGATCAAACAGTAAGATTGACTGTAGATTGGTATAAAAGATATCAAAAAGAAGAAATGTATAAAGTTTGTGTGGAGCAGATAGAAAAGTATATCCGATGAAAATAACTATTATAGGAGGAGGAAGTGGAATGCTTTCGAATAGCATTGGAACTGTTTTGAAAAAAGTTGGCTATTTTATTCAGGTTATCGGTAAGAGTTCTCCTGTAGCATTTACTCCTGATGTATTTATAAGGAAAAATCTTTTAGAGGATGCCATTTGTATTACGGAGTTATTAGATTCAGATGTTATTATATATGCAGCGGGAGCGGGTGTACAAGCAGCAGTGCCAATAGCGGCAAATACAATGTATACAATGAATTTGCTGGTACCTATAAAACTCTGTTTATTATTGAATGAGCATAATTATCTGGGGACTTTTGTATCTTTTGGAACTTATATGGAGATTGGATGTAATGATGAAATGTATAAATCATTTAATGAAGATGAACTTTTGCATTCTTGTCTTCCTGTAACTAATGATTATGTCCTTTCTAAACGGCTTTTTACACATTATATACATAATGCAAATTTCGTTTTTAGAAAATATCACTTTGTTTTACCTAATCTCTTCTCAAGAGATGAAGTTGGAACAAGATTATTACCTTATGTTGTTAATTATCTGAGAGAGAGAAAAAAATGTAATAAAGTTGAGCAACCTCGGTTTTCTTCTGGTTCTCAGATTCGACAGTATGTGTTTATAGAAGAAGTGATAGAGGCTATTTTTAAATGTATTGAAGGTGAAGTAGTAAGTGGAATATACAATATTGGTGGTGGTCAGACAGCTACAATAAGGGAATTCATAGAAGAACTTTTCAATGCTTTTTGTGTAGATGTAGATGAACACATGTTTGGGAAAGAATTAAGAAGAGACAATGATATATTATCACTCTCATTGAATGATGCCAAACTTTACAAGGCTATACATTATTCTCCTATAATTAAGATAACAGATATATATCATGAGTAGTATAAATATAGAATCCAAAATCAAGATAATCTCTCGAAGAAAAATTTCAGATAATAGGGGATGGTTTTTAAAGATAATTGATGGAAAAGAAAATTCATTACCTAATTATACAGGTGAAATATACATCGTGAGTGCCATATCAGGGGAATCTCGTGGAGGACATTATCATAATAGAGCGATTGAATGGTTTACTTTGGTTGAGGGAAGTGCTGTTTTAAAACTTGAAGATATTCGGACTAATGAAAAAAAGGAAATTTATTTGAATGATCAAGAGCCTGTTACCGTGTTTGTCCCTCCACATATAGCACATGAGTTTATAAATATAGATAGTGTTCCATTTATTGTGATTGCATACACTGATCAGTTATACAAACCAGAAGATACAATCCAATATATACTGAAATAAGATATGGATACTTTTTCATTGTTTTTGATTACTCGTAATCGTCCTCATTTATTAAAACTGGCATTAAATTCTGTACTAAATCAGACCATCTCTAATTTTCCAATCATTGTTTCTGATAACTCTACAAACAATGAAACGAAAGAAATGGTAGAATCTCTATATTTAAATCAATCTAATATTATTTATCGGAAAAGAGAAAGAGAATATGGTTTAATAGAACACTGGAATAAAGTTTTGTCAGAAGTCCGTAGTGAATATTTTATGATATTTCATGATGATGATGTAATGCATCCTGATATGATTAGGACAATGCTTAACATAATAAAAAAGGATCATTCATTAGCTTTTATTGCCACAAATGCAAGAATTATAAAAAAAGGTAGAATATGTTATTCTAAGTATAAGGGAAAAGAGAAAATAATGCGATTGAAAGAAGCTAAAGAACTTTTTCAGATGTATGCAGTAGGAAATTGGATTCCTCCCTTTCCGTCTTACATATATTCAAAATCTATTGCTGATAATATGAGATTTGCAGAAGATAAAGGTGGAAAATATTGTGATGTTGCTTTTCTTTTAGATGCTTTTGATCTGGGGAATTTAGCTATTATTACAAAACCATATATGGATTATTATTATCATGATGGGCAAGTAAGCCAATTTAACGATTATTTTCAAAGAATAAAATTGATAAATTATGTACGTCAAAAGATGAGAATATCTCCTCACGATCGTCCGTTAGTTAATTTTAAATTAATGAATCTTTATTGTTGGATTAATAATTTGGTTAGAAATTCCGATGATTTAATTTCGAAAAAGAGATTCGTCAATTGTCTTAAAATCTTTCTTAAACATAGAAAGTATATGTATGTTTTCAAATTGTTAGGGTGTATTATTCTTAGAGAAAAAATGAAATGCGGCAAATTGTAACTTGTACAGGACATGGAGGAACAGGCTCTTCCTTTATTACAGATTTTTTTAAAGAATTTGAAAATGTAAAATCAACAGGAGATTTTGAGTTTACATTGAGTTATGACGTTGATGGTATTTATGATTTATATCATAATATAAGTCATTATAGCGGTTTCCATATAGCTGAATCTTTTGATCGTTTTGATAAATTGTGTAGTGATATTCGTAAATCGTATAAAAATACATTGGGATGTGATATATATCCTTTGTTAAAAGATTATATCTCTGCAATTACAGAGGTTGACTGGAATGGATTTTGGCCTGAGCATGTAAGGCGTGAACCATATATAAAAAAAATTCTTTTGTATTATCTTCCTAACATAATACAGAGAAATCTAAATAAAATTGTAAAATTTAATGGTGATTATGAATATGTTGATAGAACAATTAGGCAGTCTATGAGACTTTCTGTTGATTCATCGTTGTTTTTACAGGAAACAAGAAAGTTATATAATAAAATTTTTGATATTGTTGATGATTCTAATGAATGTACACATCTGGTATTAGACAGACTGGTACCTCCTACAAATATAGAAGATTACATGATATTCATTGATAATTTGAAGGTTGTGGTTGTGGATAGAGACCCCAGAGATTTATACCTATTGAATAAGAAATATTGGCATGAAGGATGGATTCCAGAAGATGTTGATAAATTTATTAAGCTATATCGTTTCCATCGTTTAAAAGATAAAGAAAGAGACTTAATAGAAGATCATTCGTCTATTTTAAGAGTGAAATTTGAGGATGGTATTTTTGATTATGATAATACAAGTGCCCAATTATGTGATTTTGTAGGAGTAAATAGAGGAAGGCATACAAAGAAAATGCAGTTTTTTAATCCGGATATTTCGAGAAAAAATGTTCAATTATGGAAATATGAGAAATGTTATTTTGCAGATGTTCTGAAGATAGAAAAAGAGTTAACGGAATTTTTATATATAGTTTAGAGTTATGGAACAGATTTGGAAAGTTGCAGTATATAGTGCTACTACCCACCCTTTAATAAAACATTTTCCCAAGCAAATTCCTAAATGGGGGAATTGTGAGTTTATCTTAAACTCGGGTAGTGAAGACTGTGATTGTTTATTTGTCATTGATTCTATTTTAGAGGATATTCCTGTTAAATGTGGAAAAGAAAATACTTTTTTATGTATTTGTGAGCCGGCTTCTGTTAAGTTATATAGCTCTAAATATATTAATCAATTTGGTAATATTGTTTCATTTAGAAATTTTTCTCGTTATAAAGGAAATACCATTTCTTCATTTCCATTATTGCCGTGGATGGTAGGCTCTAAATTTGATTTTGATTTAAAAGCTTGGGATAAAGATAATTTCTTAGATTATGATACTTTACAACAAAGAGTAACTTGTGATAAAAAGAATAAAGTTGCGGTGATTACTTCAAATAAAACATTGACTCGAGGACATCGTCAGCGATTGGATTTTATATTGAAATTAAAATCAATAATACCAGATCTTTTGGATATTTATGGTGAAGGCTTTGATTTTGTTATAGATAAATATGATATTTATTCAAAATATAAGTACGTGTTGGCTTTCGAGAACTGTCGAGAAAAAGGATATTGGACCGAGAAGATTGCTGATGCCTATTTATGTGAAGCTTTCCCTTTTTATTGGGGAGCTCCTGACTTATCTAATTATTTTTCAGAAGCTGCTTATGAAGAAATTGATATGTCTTCTGTTGATTTTGCCGCACAAAAAATGAAACAGTATGTCAAAAGTAATTATTATGAAAATAAACTTCCGATGATTTTAGAAGAAAAAAAGAAAATATTGAATAATTATAATCCATTCATAAGAATATCTCAAATTCTTGAAAATCGCATTGTAGAGTCAAAATCTGCAGATTATTGTCTTTTTCAAGAAAAAAAAACATGGATTCATAAGATAAGACAACTTTATTATCGTACTATTAAATAAAATATAATTCATAAGTATGCTGATTTATAATCAACTTAGGCGATTAAAAACTTTATTGGTAAATATAAAAAGATTCTATTGGAGTATTTCTCCTAAAGGCTTTGTTCCAAATATAAATTTTGATTATGTAGAAAAGCAAAAAAAAGTTTTGCTATCTTATTCTTCTTGTTCTTTTTCATATGATTATCCTTCTGTTTTATATCATTCAAATTCAAGAGAAATTACTCAATTTATAAAAATATTGATTGAGTTAGATTTTTGTGTAGACGTTATTGATTGTGATTATCCCTTTCCTAATAAAGTTATAGGGAGAAAAACGTATGACGTCGTGATTGGATTTGGAGAACCATATAAGTTGGCGTGTCTGAATTCTCCTAATGCTATTAAAATATTTTATTTAACCGAAAATTTACCTTCTTATGTAGCCGAGAAGAGTAAAGAGAGATATATGTACTATAAGAAAAGAACAAAAAATAGACGGATTGGTATCCGTAGAGATGCTACTCTTTTTAAAGAAGAATATTTATATCTATCTGATTTTGTAATTGAGTTAAGAGCTAGTCCTCTAAATTTAGATAATATTACTGAATATTGTATTTCTCCTACAGGACTAATTAATAGTAATTATGTCTGGATGGATAAAGATTTCAAAAAAGCAAAAAGAAATTTTTTATGGTTTGGATCAAGTGGAGCAATACATAAGGGACTGGATATTTTGGTTGATATCTTTAAGAGGCTACCTGATCTTAATTTGTATATATATGGATTGGATAAATCAGAGTCTTTTGTATTAAAAGCAAAATCTGATAATATACATGTTTGTGGAATTATTAATGTGAATAGTCCATTATATTTAACTGAAATTGTGGAGCGTTGTGCTTTCGTAATTCTACCTAGTTGCTCAGAAGCACAATCTACTTCAGTGATTACTAATATGTTACATGGATTAATTCCGATTGTAAGCCGTGAGTGCCAGTTTCCTAAATTTCCATTTGGATTTCAATTAGATAATTACACAGTGGAATATGTTGCTGAAGTGGTTAATGTTGTTGCGGAACTTTCGGTTGAAGAATTAAGAGATAGAAGTTATAAAACCTATATTTACGCAAGAGAACATTATGTTATAAAAGCTTATGCTTCTAAATTGAAATCTATTTTAGAAAATATTATACTTAATGGTGTTGGGCATAATGAGAATAATAGGAAATAATAAAGTAGATCGGAATTTATTGAGAGGTATGTTTTCTGTGCTTGGAGCCACTGGGCTAGATGCGATTTGTCGTTTATTAGTGGTAATGATTTTAGTGCGGTATTATTCTAAAGAGTCATTTGGTGTTTGGGCTGCTATAACTTCTGTTGCCGCTATTGTAGTCACAGGAGATTTTGGAATAATAAATGCATTGAGAAATAAGATTAGTCAATTATTAGTGGAAGAAAATGAGAGTAATGTTATTTCTCAGAAATATTTCTATTCTGCCTTCTATTTCTTTTTATTAATTGCTATCGTTTTAGCATTATTATTGTTGTGCTTTACACCATATATTCCTTTTGAATTTTTGTTTAAAACAAATGATTTTGAGTTACAATCTATTGGTGTTAAAATATTAATTTATGTACAAATTATTTTTGTGTTTACTATTCCTTTGACTATTGGAAACTCTTTATATTTTACTTTTCAAGAATCACATTTTAGTGCGCTATTTACTTCTCTACAAGCGGTTTTTACTGTTCTGATTATATATATACTTTCATTGTGCCATGTTTCAATTGTATTTATTTCAATAGCATATTTTCTTATCAATACTTTATTTTCTTTTTGGGGGACTCTATATTTTGTATTTAGGCATAAATGGTTTCATTTTAAAGTTAGTTGGAGAGATATTTATAAGTGTAATATTGAACTGTTTAAAGTAGGAATAAAATTTATGAGTTTACAATTGTCATCTAGTTTTTTGCAAAATGCAGGTACTATAATTGCAAGTGCTGTTCTTGGAGTTAAAATAGCGGCAGATTATAGTATGTATACTAAACTATATACATTGGGAATAGCGATATTTCAGAGTGTTTTTAATCCTTTGTGGGGAAGTTATGCTGCTGCTATCTATCGGAGAGACTTTGTATGGTGTCAAAGAACTTACTATTACAATCTGAAAATTATTTTTTTTATATTTATTTCATTTAGTGTACTATTATGTTTTTGTGGTAACTTCTTTTTAAGAATAATAGCTAGTGAAGAGTATAGTACTTCATTTGTTATGTATTTGCTATTAGGAATCAGTACACTTTTTTTTATGTTATTTAATTCTGCTAGTATAATTCCAAAAGCTTGTAATAGGATAAATATTCTTCTAGTTATAAGTATAATATCGTGTATACTAATAACTCCTGTTGCTAACCTGTCTCTAAAAAATATGGGGCTTTATGGATTACCTGTTACTACTACTTTGTTTTGGGGGGTATCTTATTGGGTTATGCATTGGCAAACGAAGAGAATTATAAATGAAAAATAAAGAGGGTTATATTCAATTCTCATTTATCGATAAGGTGATATTTTTTTTATCAACTTATCTCTTGCTGTTTGATTGTGTAAATGGCTATTTTTTAGAAAACGGCATAGATATACCTGTTTCATTATTGATAAAGAATATATTATTAATATTGATTCTATATCGATTATCTTATGACGTGTCTTTCTTTAAAATTGCATATTTCATCTGCTTGTATGTTGCGATTTTGCTTTCTTATTATACATTCTTTGATGATATACAATATATATATATTGGTAAGTCATTTACTCATCTAATGAAATTTTTAGTTACTATTGTGTATTTTCATTATTTTTCTAATAGTTTTCAGCTTTTGTCATCAGAGAGTATTTTATGCCGTATTAAATCAATTATATATTTTAGCTTCATTGTAATATTTATTAATATAATTTTAGGACCATTTGGGTTTGGGTATAAGCAATATGGGGGGACATTTACTTACCGAGGATTTTTTTATGCGGGAAATGATTTATCGGGAGTCGTTTTGTTATTAATACCTTTAATACTCTTTTTTTCATTATTAAATAGAAAAAAAGTGACTTGGCAATATGTGTTATTGTGTTTCATTTCCTTGCTTGTTGGAGTACTGATTGGTACAAAAACAGGTTTAATTTCCATATTTATGTCTTTTCTTATTGTTCCTAAACTCTATAATCGACAGAAAATAGGGTGGAAGCGTAAATTGGTTAAAGCTATTTTAAGCTGTATTCTTGTATTAATAGTGATATATGTTATATATTATTTATTGGACTATACTGGCTCTTTACAACGATGGAGTTATATGTTAGAAAAAGAAGACTTAAGTGCGGTCATTTACAGTGGGCGTGATTATTTTTGGGATTTACATAAAAAAGTTTTCTATAAATCTCCATTTGAAGTTTTATTATTAGGTATGGGAGGTGGTATTACAGTCGAGAGAGATTTTCATGATACATTACTTAATTATGGAATAATAGGGGTTATTATCGTTTATAGCTTTTATGCTTATGTTTTGATTCGAAGTTTTATTTATTATAATAAATCTGAATATCCTTTTGCTAAAATTGTTTTTTTTATTAATGTTTTATTGCTTTCAGCGTCTTGCATTTCTGGACATATAATCTATTCTGGTACTACAAATTTTTTTATTGCTGTTGTTAATTCCTTACAATATTATAAAGAAAAAGAGATAAATGAAAAAAATCATTGTAATATCTAATATGTATCCTTCTAAAACAGATCCTGTTTATGGTACTTTTGTTAAAGGCTTTGTCGATGGATTGGCAGAAGCTTCTCCTTGCTGGTCTATAGAAAAAGTTGTAATAGCAGGGAGGAGTAGAAATATTTCCGAAAAGGTTTTCAAATATATAATTTTTTATTTTACTATAATTTTTCGGCTTCTTTTTTATCGATATGAGTTTGTCTATGTACATCTTATAACACATGCCGCTCTTCCTCTAAGATTTGTGAGTTTATTCCGTTCTTTAAAATTGGTTTTTAATGTGCATGGTGAGGACTTGTTAACTCAATCACGTCTTGCTGCATTTTTTCTGAAAATGGTAATTCCTTTATTGAAAAAGGCTTCTTTAATAGTATTACCTTCAAGATATTTTCAAAGACGTTTTGAGAGATTATTGCCTATGATTTCAGTGGATAAATTATATGTTTCCCCTTCTGGTGGAATAGATCTAAATTTATTTAAGCCTTCCATGCTTGAGAAAAATTTATTTACTATTGGATATGTTTCTAGGATTGAACGTGGAAAGGGTTGGGATATTTTTTTAGACTCTATATATATGCTTAATAATAAGGGTATTAAAATTCAGGCGTTAATTGTTGGGCATGGCGATGAAGTAGGACGATTCCATAAGAGAATAGAAGATTTAGGCTTGAGCAATATAATTTTTTTAGGTGCGGTTCCGCATGAACTATTGTCTTCTGTATATTCTCAAATGGATCTTTTTGTTTTTCCGACTCAATTAGAAGAGAGTTTAGGGTTAGTTGGATTAGAAGCTATGGCATGTGGAGTTCCAGTAATTGGCTCTTGTATCGGCGGACTAACTGATTATATCGAGGAAGGTACAAATGGCTTTTTTTTCGAGCCGGGGAATGTGCAATCGTTAGTTGATTCAATATTGAAGTATATAGAGTGCGACGATTTAATGAAATGCCAATTGAAAAAAAACGCTATTGATACTGCGCAATCTTTTTCTAAGGATCAGACATTTAATGAATTATATAGACGTTTGGATATGATTTAATTTAGTAATTAATTTTTTATATTATGAAGAAAGTCATTTTTATTTCAAGCGCAGGAGGTCATTTTTGTGAACTAATGCAATTAGACACTCTTTTTAAATCATACGAATCTTATGTTATTACTGAAAAAGAAAAATCTACTATAGATGTGAGGTTACCAAATGTTGTGAAAATGTATTATTTATTGTCGGCTCGAAGAAATAATATACTATTGTTTGCCTTGAAAAATATTTGTAATTTATTAAGGAGTTTATTTTTGTTTATTCTAATTTATCCGGATGTTATTGTCACTACTGGGGCGAATACAGCTGTACCAATATGTTATTTTGGGAAATTATTTCGTAAAAAAATCATATATATAGAGACCTTTGCTGTGAGTCATTCGAAAACTTTATCTGGAAAATTAGTTTATCCTATTGCAGATGTTTTTTTAGTACAATGGAGTTCTATGCTTAATCTTTACCCTAAAGCCATTTATAAAGGAGGTGTATTTTAATGATTTTGGTAATAGTTGGTACTCAAACGATGAGTTTTTTACGTTTATTAAACGAAATTCAAAGATTAGTAGATAATGGTTCTATATTGACAGATGTGATCGTTCAAGCTGGATTTACGAAATTTAGATCATCTAATATTCAAGTATTTGATTTTTTAACTTTATCTGAACTGCGAAAACTACAAGCTCAAGCAGATATAATAATTACACATGGAGGGGTTGGTTCTATATTGGAAGGGCTTAATATGGGAAAAACTATTATTGCTATTCCTAGATTAAAAGAATTTGGTGAGCATATAAATAATCATCAGTTAGAGATTGTGGCAAACTTTAGGTCATTGGGTTATATACTATCGGTAGATAATATTAACGAATTGGCTTCTACTATTAATGAAGGTTTTTCTTTTGTTCCCAATAAATTTATAAGTAATCGTCTGAGATTTGTAGCTTATATAAAATCTGTAATTGATGAATTTTAACTAAAGCTTTGTTTCTAATAATTTTTAAAGAATTATATTTTGAATATTTTAATTTCTGGGGTTCATGGCTTTGTAGGTTCTAATCTAGTTGAATCTCTAAAAACTCATTATTCTATTTTTGGTTTAGATATTATTGTTAAGCAGAGGAAGGGATGTATAAAAACATTTTATTGGAAAGATATTAATCCAGAGTCTTTCCCATTACAGACCCTTCCTAAGTTTGATGCAATCATTCATCTTGCCGGAAAGGCTCATGATACGAAAAACCAATCAGCTGCTCAGTCTTATTTTGATATTAATACTGGCCTGACTCAAAAGATATTTGATTTCTTTTTGGAGTCTTCTGCGAAGAAATTCATATTTTTTAGTTCAGTAAAAGCTGCCGCTGATAGTGTAATAGGGGATATACTTACTGAGGATGTGATTCCGACTCCTGTTGGGCCTTATGGAGAGAGTAAGATCAAGGCTGAAGAATATATAAAGGAGCATTTAGAATACTCAACAACAGAGAAACAGGTGTATATTCTTCGTCCTTGTATGATTCATGGTCCGGGGAATAAAGGAAATCTGAATCTATTGTATAATGTGGTGAAGAAAGGAGTTCCCTGGCCATTGGGTGATTTCGAAAATCGTCGTTCATTTACTTCAATTGATAACCTATGCTGTGTGATTGAGGGATTATTGATTAAAGATGTACCTACGGGCATTTATCACATGGGGGATGATGAAGCTTTGTCAACAAATGAATTGATTGCCATCATGTGCGAGGCAATGGAAAAACAACCTCGTATCTGGAAGATGAATAAGCGTTTTATGGAAGCTTGTGCCGGATTGGGCACTTTACTCCACTTGCCTTTGAATACCGAAAGGCTTCGTAAACTGACGGAGAATTATGTGGTAAGTAATGCTAAGATCAAAGCAGCTTTAGGTATTGATAAATTACCTGTCACTGCTAAAGAAGGATTAATGAAGACCATTCGTTCATTTGAAGAAACTAAATAACTTATGTATTATCTGCTAATCTTAGTTCTGCTATTTTTGGCAGAACTTTTTTATTTCCGTATTGCTGATAAATGTAATATTCTTGACAGGCCAAACGAGCGGAGTTCACATACCCGTATTACTCTGAGAGGTGGAGGAATCATTTTCTATTTGGGTGCATTGACTTTTTTCCTGACGAATCAGTTTGAATACCCTTGGTTTATACTGGCTTTGACCTTGATCACTTTTATCAGTTTTGTAGATGATATCCGTTCTACTTCGCAGGGTTTGCGTTTAGTCTTCCATTTTACGGCAATGGCCCTGATGTTCTATCAATGGGGGTTGTTCAGTTTGCCTTGGTGGACGTTGCTTGTCGCTCTGATCGTCTGTACGGGGATTATCAATGCCTATAACTTTATGGATGGCATTAACGGCATTACCGGCGGGTATTCATTGGTTATCCTGGTTTCTTTGGCATATGTAAATGCGGAAGTGATCTCCTTCACAGAACAGAGTTTTATTTATACGATGATTTGTTCTGTGTTGGTGTTTGATTTCTTTAATTTCCGTAAGAGAGCGAAATGCTTCGCCGGTGATGTGGGTTCGGTTAGTATAGCTTTTGTAGTCCTGTTCCTGATTGGGAGTTTGATTCTTCAAACGAAAGATTTCAGCTGGCTTGTATTGCTTGTTGTGTACGGGGTGGATAGTGTGTTGACGATCGTACACCGCCTGTTACTACATGAAAATATTGGTTTGCCTCACCGGAAACATTTGTATCAGATCATGGCCAATGAACTGAAGATACCACACGTGGCAGTGGCATTGACCTATATGTCGGTGCAAGCTGGGGTTGTAGCAGGATATTTGGCATTGCGGGAGTATGGATATGAGTATTTATTAGGGAGCATCTTGGTGTTGGGGCTATTATACTTCCTATTTATGAAGAGATTCTTCTATTTACATAAATCAAATTAATTACTCATGGAAAACTTAACAGAGAATGATTTTCAGCGTGTGGCAGATTGGCTTGGCGTTGAAGTGGCAGTGATAAAAGCCGTACAGACAGTTGAAACCGGTGGTCGTGGGGGCTTTGTGGCTCCGGGGCGACCGGTGATTTTATTCGAAGGACACATCTTTTGGCGTGAACTCAAGAAGCAGGGGCTTGATCCGGAGAAATATGTTGCGGGCAATGAAAATATTCTTTATCCTAAATGGGAGAAGGGGCATTATTATGGAGGGATAAGAGAGTATGAACGTCTGGAAAAGGCCCGGAAAATACATAAAGAAGCTGCTGACGCTTCCACTTCATGGGGAATGTTTCAGGTGATGGGCTTTAACTATGTGATGTGTGGGTATGGCAGTGTAGATGAAATGGTGAAAGATATGTGTACCGGAGAAGATAAGCAACTGGAGGCATTTGCGAGGTTCATTAAACTTGCTGGGTTACGGCCCAATCTGGAGCGGAAAGACTGGACCGGTTTTGCCAAAAGATATAATGGTTCCGGATATGCTCAGAATCAGTACGATAAAAAACTGGAAGAGGCTTATCGGAAATTTGCGAAGTAGAAAAGAAATATACCCGGTTTTCGGGTATAGATTTTTGTTTCGTCCCCAGATTTATACTATATCGGGTATAAATCTGGGGACATTCCGTTAAACGGATATAATATGAATAATCGAACCATAGCAGAGTATGTGAAGTAGATGTATGAGAAAGAATTAAGTAATGACTCTGATAATGTGATGATTATAACTTGTTCTGTATAACTTGATCCGGACGTCTCATTTTTCTTTGTCATCTTCTTGCAAATGTTCACCTTTGTAATGTTGATCAACGCAATGTGAATAAAATCAGTGGTAATAACATTAAAAAAAGGAGATTAGGAATATGGCATTATTTTATAAAGCAGTAAAATCGACTATGGCAACTAAGGCCGGTGATAAGAAATGGCACTTGAACTTGGTGAAGGTAGGCAAGGTGGTATCTACTCAGCAATTGGCTGAAATGATTGCGGAAAAGTCGTCGTTGACTCCGGGTGATGTGCATAATGTGGTTCGGAACTTGATGACAGCGATGCGTAGTGCACTGCTGGACAGTAAGACGGTACGTCTGGACGGATTGGGTACTTTTACGATGAAAGCGCGTACACGGGGAAGGGGAGTGGACAAAGAGGAAGAGGTGAACCCGAATCAGGTGGCAACCCTTCTTTGTCATTTTACTCCTGAATATACTCGTCCTGCGGCTATCGGTACTACCCGGGCTTTGTTTCAGGGTGTTGAGTTTCAGAAGGCGAGTGGGATCGGTGCTTCGGGCAATAATGGTTCCGGAGGTGGTGATGGAGACATAGTAGATGATCCGACTGCGTAGTTGCATTTTTAATAGGATGAAAAAGATGAAGAAAAATAATTGGAACGTTATTTTGAAAGTGATTATTGCTGTAGCAAGTGCTATTGCCGGGGTGATCGGAGGGCAGGGATTGCTTTGATAGGCGGCTGACAGCTTCGGTTGGAATGATAAATGCCGGTGTCCGTTTGGAAGAGTGGATGCCGGCATTTTATTATATTACCTGTAGAACCGGGAATGCAAAAGAGCATTAATAATAGGGCCTATATAGTGGTGTGAATGATATTATAAGATAAAGGAGAATAAAATCTACATTAAAATGATTAAATTTTGTAAGTTTCTGTTTTTTTTGATATTTTTGTACAGTGGAATGGATTACTGAGATTACTGATATATGGTGACCTCGCACAAACGAACAAACAGAGCCTTATGGGAAATAATGTATCATTGCTGAAGTATGCACTGCTGATAGTACTTTTTTGCACCTCATGTGTAAAAGAAAAAGATTTGTATGAACCGTCGGGTAAGAATCCTGATGATATGGAAGAACTGGATTTATCATTTAAATTCTCTTTGAGAACCGATAAGCAGATCGGTGTGATGGCTGCCTCTGCGGATGAGAAAGTTGCTGAAGGCATCTTGATAGGGATTTATCCCCAACAACCTTATGAGGAGGATGGGACTATTGTCATTAAGCCTCTTTATGTTGGTTATACAGATGTGGATGGATGCATTTATGCTATTATATCTGTTCCGGTAAATGTCGATAAGGTATATATAACTTCATTGACTGCCGGTTTTCCCGGCGTGCAGGAGGTTGATGTGCAACCGGGAATGACGTGTGTCTTGTCTGCCGTACCCTTTCAAGTCAGTACCAATGCTTCTACTCGCATGGCTGTTGCCCGGAGCGGGGCAGAGTTGGCGATTCCTGTCAGCCAGAAGCTAAGCAATCTTTATGAACTGTATAGTCCGTATGCGGATGCCGAAGTTGGGAAAGACGGCATACCGCTTTTGAATGCTTCGCCGCTTGTTTCAAAAGAAGAATTGTCACCTAAATTTTTAAACCGGGTGAATAGTTGGTATCCGGAACAGAAGAATGTACAGGATGTGGATCTGAATAAGAGTTCGGATCTGGTGGTTACTGACGAACTGGGAGCAGAAGTGTGGGCTACGTATGTTGGTGATGGGGGATTCTATGTAAATAATAGGACTGTTTACAATGTTTTGACTTACTATAGTTATAAAGAAGGGGAACTCAATAAACGCGAAGATATACAGAGACATCGTATGACCTTGCTGTTGCCGAACATCCATCAGGAAAAATGTCCGTCGGGACTGAAAGTGCAATTATTATATTGGGACGGAAACAAGTATGATACAATATTTCCGAAGGGTACACGTATCGGTTTTGCCGTGGCACGTGACGGGTTAAACATGACGAATATTGCTACTGGCGGTGTAAACTCGAAGAGTGCCTATAAATTCCAGAATCAGACATTTCCTAATGCGAATGTAAATGGATTCTATTATTCTACTCCAACCTTGAATACAACTAAAAAAACAAATGCCGTGATCCGTAGTATGTCCGATTACAACTGCTGCATTATGGGGTTTGATATCCGTCCTTATGGCGATGCGAAAGCTGATTATGATTTCAATGACGTGCTGATAAAGCTTACCGCATCACCGGTATCTGCCGTTAAACCGGAAGAAGATATTCCGGTAATTGATGAATTCGCTCCTTCGGAGGCTGTTTATGGAACACTTGCTTTTGAAGACCAGTGGCCTAAGATGGGAGATTATGATTTCAATGATTTTGTGATGAATTATGCTTATGAGCTGGAGAAAGGAGATGGTAATTCTATTACTGCCGTGAAATTGACTTTCACACCAATTGCGAAGGGGGCAGCCCCGTGGACGCATATTGGGGTCGGGATTGAACTTCCGCTTTCTGAGGACATTATTGACCGGTCAAAACTGGAAGGTGCTATTATTGAGGAAGGGAATGAATGGGCCACTTTCATTGTGTGGAACGATGTAAATGTAGCTTTGGGGACTACTGAGGGATATGTGAATACGGAAGGGACGGCAACCGGAATTTCCGGGACTCCCGCTGAAATAACCGTTCGGTTGAAAACTCCTGTCAGCAATCTGCAGACTCAAAAATTTAATCCGTTTATCTTTGTCAACAGCCGTCAAAAAGAGATTCATCTGGTAGATTATAAACCGACAAAGCATGCGGATGTTTCACTTTTCAAAACAGAAAATGATCGCTCGGATCCTAAGTCCGGAGTTTACTATCGCATGGACAACCGCTATCCCTGGGCACTTGATTTCCCACGTAAAGAAGCCTCCTCACCGGCATGGAAGTATCCGAAGGAGAGAATTAATGTCATACAGGCATATCCTAATTATGAAAAATGGGTGCTTGATCAATCGAACCTTTCGTGGTTTGATGCGAGTGTGTCGGGGAACGTGAATAAGGAATTCTTATATTAAGGAGAAAATAAAATCCTCCGTAGAAAAAGGCATCTACGGAGGATTATTTATTTTTTCTTTCTCAAGTCTCTTCCTTCAAATCGGCAAATTGCCTCTATCCACTCTTCGGTCAGTGGCTTGGATTGATGTTTCTCCAAGTCGAATGTCACCATGACCGAGCGACAAATACATTTCACTTCCATTGTTTCGGTATCGATAACCCGTTGCATCAGATGAAAACTTTTGGTTCCGATCTCACAGACGGCAGTTTGAACGGCAATGTGGTCGGATGAAAAAATCTGTGCCAGAAAGTCGGCTTCAATGTGTACTACTACAATACCATCTTTTTCCCAGTCAACACCCGGACAAACCGAGGCAAAGTATTCTGTTTTGCCGAGGTCGTAGAATGAAAAATAGACGGTGTTGTTGACGTGTCCGAACTTGTCTACGTCATTGAATCGTAGTTGTATAGGTAAACTGTGATGAAATTCGATTTCTTCCATTTGTTTTCTCTTAACCTTTGTTATTATTGGGCAAAATTAGTATTTTTGCACGTTATTCTCACAAGAAATAGATCAAGAAATGATAGAAGACATTAAAAAAGCTTGTCAAGTGATGAGCGAAGGCGGGGTGATTCTCTATCCCACCGATACGGTTTGGGGAATTGGCTGCGATGCTACCAATGAAGACGCTGTGCGCCGGGTGTATGAGATAAAACAACGTGCTGACAGCAAGGCGATGTTGGTATTGGTGGATTCGCCGGTGAAGGTCGAATTTTATGTGCAGGATGTCCCTTCGATTGCTTGGGATTTGATGGAAGTTGCCGATAAACCATTGACTATCATTTATTCCGGTGCTCGTAATTTAGCTTCAAATCTGCTTGCCGAAGACGGTAGCGTAGGCATCCGGGTGACGAACGAAGCATTCTCCCGTCGTTTGTGCCAGCAGTTTCGTAAGGCTATTGTTTCGACATCTGCCAATATCAGTGGACAGCCGGGAGCTGCCAATTTCAATGAAATCAGCGAAGAAATAAAATCGTCGGTAGACTACATTGTCAATTTCCGGCAGGATGATATGAGTCGTCCTAAACCATCGAGTATCATTAAACTGGATAAAGGTGGAGTGATTAAGATTATTCGCGAATAATGGAAAAAGAAAAGATAAGTTTATTACAGCGCTTTATTATTTGGCGCGAGAATAAGATTAAAGAAAAGCAGTTTATTCTCATTTTAAGTTTTCTGGTAGGTATTTTTACAGCTATTGCTGCATTGATCCTGAAGTTCTTCATTCATACGATACAGAACTTTCTCACAGATAATTTTAATACGACAGAGGCCAACTACCTTTATCTGGTCTATCCGGTAGTCGGTATTTTCCTTGCCGGATGGTTTGTGCGCAATATCGTAAAGGATGATATCAGTCATGGGGTTACGAAGATCCTTTATGCAATTTCACGTCGTCAAGGACGTATCAAACGCCATAATATCTGGTCGTCGACCATTGCCAGTGCCATTACCATCGGCTTCGGCGGATCGGTAGGAGCCGAGGCCCCTATTGTACTTACCGGATCGGCTATCGGATCGAATCTGGGAAGTATGTTCAAGATGGAACACCGTACGTTGATGTTGCTGGTGGGATGTGGTGCTGCCGGTGCCATTGGAGGTATTTTCAAAGCGCCGATAGCGGGATTGGTATTCACTTTGGAAGTATTGATGATTGATCTTACCATGTCATCCTTGTTGCCGTTGTTAATCTCGGCTGTTACGGCTGCTACTGTTTCGTATATTACAACCGGGCAAGAGGCTATGTTTAAATTTCATTTGGATCAGCCTTTTGAGTTGGAACGTATTCCTTATGTGATTCTTTTAGGTATCTTTTGCGGATTGGTATCACTCTATTTCACACGTGCCATGAGTTCTGTAGAAGGGGTATTTGGTAAACTGTCCAATCCGTATAAGAAGTTGGCATTGGGTGGTGTGATGTTGAGTGTACTCATCTTTCTTTTTCCGCCTCTTTACGGTGAAGGTTACGATACGATTGAATTATTGCTGAACGGTACGAGTAATGCCGATTGGGATACGGTATTGAATAACTCCTTGTTCTATGGATATGGCAATCTGCTGTTGGTTTATCTGGTATTGATTATCCTGTTGAAGGTATTTGCATCGAGTGCGACTAACGGTGGAGGCGGATGCGGTGGTATTTTTGCTCCTTCGTTGTATTTGGGATGTATTGCCGGTTTTGTTTTCTCCCACTTTAGCAATGATTTTGATTTTACTTCCACTTTACCGGAAAAGAACTTTGCTCTAATGGGAATGGCAGGAGTCATGAGTGGGGTCATGCATGCCCCGTTGACCGGTGTGTTTCTGATTGCTGAACTGACCGGTGGATATGACCTTTTTCTGCCTTTGATGATTGTTTCGGTCAGTTCTTATCTGACAATCATTGTGTTCGAACCCCACAGTATTTATTCCATGCGTCTGGCCAAGAAAGGACAGTTGCTGACCCATCATAAGGATAAGGCTGTACTGACATTGATGAAAGTGGAAAATGTAGTCGAAACAGACTTTGTCTGTGTACGTCCAGAAATGGATTTGGGTGAATTGGTAAAGGCTATTTCGACCTCCCATCGTAATATGTTTCCTGTGACAGACAAGGATGGAATTCTATTAGGCGTCGTGCTGCTGGATGATATCCGGAACATCATGTTCCGTCAGGAACTTTATCATCGTTTTACCGTTAGTAAATTGATGACTTCCGTTCCTGCCCGTTTGTATGATACCGACAGTATGGAACAGGTGATGCAGACGTTTGACGATACAAAAGCGTGGAACTTGCCGGTAGTCAACGAAGAAGGAAAGTATCTGGGATTTGTTTCAAAATCTAAAATATTTAATTCGTATCGCCAGGTATTGGTGCATTTCTCGGAAGATTGACGGGTTACAATTTCCGGAAACTTATAACTCATAGCTTTTTAAATATGAAAAAAGAAGATTTAAGAATCGTATATATGGGGACTCCTGATTTTGCAGTGGAGGCCCTGCGCTGTCTGGTGGAAGGCGGCTATAATGTAGTCGGGGTGATTACAATGCCTGATAAACCTGCCGGCCGTGGACACAAAATCCAATATTCTCCGGTAAAGCAATATGCGCTGGATCATCAGTTGCCTTTATTACAGCCGGAGAAACTGAAAGATGCAGAATTTGTTCAGGCACTTCGCGAATGGAAGGCCGATCTGCAGATTGTTGTGGCTTTTCGGATGTTGCCGGAAGTGGTATGGAACATGCCTCGTTTTGGAACTTTCAATCTTCATGCTTCTTTGCTTCCGCAGTACCGTGGGGCAGCTCCTATCAATTGGGCGGTTATCAATGGAGATACGGAGACGGGGATTACTACTTTTTTCCTGAAACATGAAATCGATACAGGTGAGGTGATCCAGCAGGTGCGCGTTCCTATTGCTGATACGGACAATGTGGAAGTGGTGCATGACAAATTGATGCAGTTGGGCGGACGGCTGGTGATAGAAACGGTAGATGCTATTCTGGAGGGAAATGTAAAGGCAATTCCCCAGGAAGAAATGGCAGTGGTCGGTGAGCTTCGTCCGGCTCCGAAAATCTTCAAAGAAACCTGTAGGATTAATTGGAATCAGCCGGTGAAACGGGTTTATGATTTTATCCGCGGGCTTTCTCCTTATCCTGCTGCGTGGAGTGAATTACTTAATCCGGAAGGTGAAGCGGTTGTAGTGAAAATCTTTGAGAGTGAGAAAGAAGAGAAAGTACATGCACTGACTCCGGGGAGCATTATTACAGATGGAAAGCACTTCCTGAAAGTAGCCGTGTCGGATGGGTTTGTAAATATCCTTTCTTTACAGTTGCCGGGTAAAAAGAGGCTGAAGACAGATGAACTTTTGCGTGGGTTTCATCTGACTGAGGCATTTAGGATGAAGGCGGAATAATTGACGGTGAGGCTCTCTATCTTATGCTTTGATAGTGTAAAGGCAACGTACTGGAAAGCAGAGTCTGTCATTTGCAATTGTGGAATTGGAATAGAAGGAAAGAATTTCTGCCAAATAAACTGTTATAGAAGAGGGAGCTCTGATGTTTTTTTATTAATTTTGTGCTATTATTAAAATATTGATGAAATGAAACCTATTATATCCCCTTCTATCCTTTCGGCAGATTTTGCATATCTGGCAAAGGATCTTGAGATGATTAACCGTAGTGAAGCCGACTGGGTGCACATTGACATTATGGACGGAGTATTTGTTCCGAATATATCCTTTGGCTTTCCGGTGCTGAAGTATGTTGCTAAGTTGACTCAGAAACCGTTGGATGTACATTTAATGATAGTCAATCCTGAGAAGTTTATTCCTGAAGTAAAGGCATTGGGGGCGCATATTATGAATGTACATTACGAAGCATGTCCACACCTTCATCGGGTGGTGCAACAAATCCGTGAGGCCGGTATGCAGCCTGCTGTTACCATAAATCCGGCCACTCCGGTAGCTTTGTTGCAGGACATTATCCGGGATGTATACATGGTGTTGATCATGAGTGTGAATCCCGGTTTCGGAGGACAAAAGTTTATTGAGCACTCGGTAGAGAAAGTACGTGAACTTCGTGAACTGATTGAGCGTACCGGATCGAAAGCGCTGATCGAGGTAGATGGTGGAGTGAATCTGGAAACAGGTGCCCGTCTGGTGGCTGCCGGGGCGGATGCGTTGGTAGCAGGAAATGCCATTTTTGCTGCTGAGAATCCGGAAGAGACGATTCATGCCATGAAAGGGCTGTAAGGCCGGCTTGTGAGCTTCCGGTATTTACATCGATATCCATTTTTACGCCTGCTATTACCTCTGATAGCAGGCTTTCTTGTTGGTAATTATTTGTTTTTCAAGGAGGTGTATGTTCCGGATACCGTGTTGGTGGGAGTTTCTGCCGGATTGTTTTTTCTGCTGCTGGCAGTCTATTTTTCACGTCGCTATTCGTTTCGGTGGATATTCGGCAGTGTTGCCTATCTACTTGTTTTTGGGGCCGGAACCGGCGGCATGAATCAGGTTTTACAACAAACTATATATGCTTTCCCAAAACAAGAATGCGTTTATCGGGCTATCCTGACTGATTGGCCCGACGAGAAGGAACATACTTTTCTCTGTCCGGCATTTCTGACAGAAAAACAAGATTCAGTGGGAGTCGTACCGGTGAATCGGAAAGTATTGCTTTACATTTCGAAAGATTCACTCGCCGGAAGTTTACATAATGGGGACGAATTAGTATTGATGGCGCGCGTATCTCCACCTTCCAATAATGGTAATCCCGATGAATTTGATTATGCCCGTTATTTACGTTACAGAGGGATTGGAGGAGTTGCTTTTGTTGCAGAGGGAAAATGGCAGATAATCGGACACAGGATGTCCCGTTCCTTTCGGCAGATTGCATTGGACTGCCGGGACCGGATTCTGGATAAATATCGTGCTTTGAAGTTCGAACCGGATGAGTTTGCCGTACTTGCCGCGCTTACTGTTGGCTACAAAGAGGAATTAGGTGAAGATATTAGGGAGACTTATTCCGTGTCAGGGGCCAGTCATGTACTGGCACTTTCCGGACTTCATATCGGATTTTTATATATGCTGCTTCTTTTACTTCTGAAGTGGTTGCCGGGGAATGTTTGGGGGGTGAGGCTATTTCGTGCGATAGTGATAATTACTGCATTGTGGGGATTTGCTTTCATTACAGGGCTGTCCCCTTCTGTGGTTCGTTCGGTTATTATGTTTTCATTGTTGGCTTTGTCGGTCTTATCCGGGCGTACGGGTATTTCACTTAATACGCTTGCGCTGACTGCATTTATTATGCTGGCGGTTCATCCTTTCTGGCTGTTTGATGTTGGATTTCAACTCTCTTTTTCGGCTGTTACTGCCATTCTACTGATATATCCCCGGTTGTTCAGGTTGCTTCCGATTGGTAATGGAGTATTAAAAAAAGTCTGGGCATTAATGTGTGTTTCGCTTGCTGCGCAGATAGGTACAGCCCCTTTGGTATTGTTGTATTTTTCCAGATTTTCCACCCATTTCTTATTGACTAATCTGTTGGTAATTCCACTTGTGTCGGTGATTATGTATTCAGCGGTTATTCTGCTGGTGGTCAGCCCTTTTTCTCAGCTTTATACCTGGTGTGCTGTGGCGGTGAAGTTTCTTATCGATTTACTGAATGCTGCGGTTCGTTGGGTAGAGCATCTACCGTTGGCATCTATCGATAATGTTTGGATTTATCCGGCGGAAGTTCTTGCCTTTTATCTGGCTTTGTTGGCCTGTATGCGTCATATGATGGTTCGTAGTGCGAAAAGTTTGTACCTTGTAGGTGTTTGCCTGTTGGTTACAGGTAGTCTTCATTGGGCATGGAGGATGGCTGACCGACCGGTGCAGAGCATTGTTTTCTATAATGTCCGGGGATGTCCGGTTGTACATTGCATTGAGTCTCAAGGTAAATCCTGGCTTGCCTATGCAGATAGCATTCCGGATGAAAGACGGCTTTCGCGTGCGGTAACCGGCTATTGGAATCGGTTACACCTGAATACCCCGATACCCATAACAAAAGACTATCGCTCTTCCGGCTTCTGGATGCAGGACCACCTGCTTCTGTTCGGTAATAAACGTATTTGTATGGTCAGTGATAACCGTTGGCGAAACAAAACTGCCGCTGAACCGTTAAACATAGATTATTTGTATTTGTGTAAGGGCTATACAGGACGATTGGAGTCATTGGCCCAACTGTTTCATTGCCGGGAGGTTATTCTGGATTCTTCTCTGTCCGCTTATTATAAGGGAGTGTTTAGTGAAGAATGCCGTCGGTTGGGATTGCATTTTATCTCCCTTTCCGACGAAGGTTCTGTGAGGTTTTTGCTCTAAGTACAAAGATTTATCGTATTTTTGCCAACTCATATTTATACAAACAAGTTATGCTGACTAAAGTAATTGCTCAAACCCATATTGATCATTTTACTAAATGGTTTGAACGGGCCGACAAAATAGTAATCGTATCCCATGTGTCGCCTGACGGAGATGCCATTGGCTCATCGTTGGGATTGTATCATTTTCTGGATTCTCAAGATAAAATTGTAAATGTAATTGTCCCTAATGCTTTCCCCGATTTCCTGAGATGGATGCCGGGTAGCAAGGATATTTTGCTGTATGACCGTTATAAAGAGTTTGCCGATAAGTTGATTATGGAAGCAGACGTCATCTGCTGTCTTGATTTTAATGCATTGAAGCGCATTGACGAGATGGCTGATATAGTAGCTTCCTCACCGGGACGTAAAATAATGATAGATCATCATCTTCATCCCGAAGACTTTTGTCGGATCACTGTTTCACATCCTGAAATTTCTTCTACTTCCGAATTGGTGTTTCGCCTGATTTGCCGGATGGGATATTTCAGTGACATTTCCAAAGAGGGGGCTGAATGTATTTATACCGGTATGATGACAGATACCGGAGGATTCACTTATAACTCTAATAATCGTGAGATTTATTTCATTATCAGCGAACTGCTTTCAAAAGGAATCGATAAAGATGATATCTACCGGAAAGTCTACAATACTTATTCCGAAAGCCGTTTGCGTTTGATGGGATATGTATTATCGAATATGCGGGTGTATAAAGATTATAATTCTGCGCTTATATCGCTGACCAAAGATGAACAGGGAAAATTTGATTATATCAAAGGCGATAGCGAAGGGTTTGTAAACATCCCGCTTTCGATTAAGAATGTCTGTTTCTCTTGTTTCCTCCGTGAGGATACGGAAAAGAAAATGATTAAAATTTCACTTCGTTCCGTAGGTAAGTTTCCTTGCAACCAGTTAGCTGCCGAGTTTTTCAATGGTGGTGGGCATCTCAATGCGTCAGGCGGAGAGTTTTACGGTACGATGGAAGAGGCTGTGAAAGTGTTTGAACAGGCATTGGAGAAATATAAGCCGCTTCTGAAACAATGAGGCTGCGGGTTGTCGGTTACAATTTATGAATAAGGAATGACAAGTGTATAACTTCTTGTTACTTTTGACTTATAGCCCATGGCTCCTTGCTCTTCCGTTAAAAGTTGAAAGTCAAAGGTTAAAAGACTTGAACTTTCTGCTTTTAAATCTAAAGATTCGACTAATTTAAAATACATTTGTACGGAATATACATAAGATACAGAAATGAAAAAACTTCTATTGTTATTTTTTTCCTTGTTAGCCTTCGGATATATGTTCCAGGCTTGCGACAATTCGAAGACTTATGCAGAAATGCTGGATGAAGAGAAAGATGCGGTAAACGCTTTTATTAAAAAGCACGATATCCGTACTATTTCTGAGAGTGACTTTGAAGCAAACGGATATAAGACGGATACGACCAAGAATGAATATGTAGCTTTCTCAAACGGAGTCTATATGCAGATTGTGGATAAAGGTATTGTTACCGACAAACCGGAGAACGATTCTATCAAAAATAATAATATTGTAGCCGTACGCTTCGTGGAGCATGATATTAAGGCCAATGATACTACTTGCTTCAATGTAGTGCTTCCCGGTTTTGAGAACTATCCGAACTACTATACTTATCCGGATGTATTCCGTTACGTAGATAATGGAACTTCAGTAGCCGGTGTATTTACAGAGGGGTCGATGTATGCCAAATATGGTACGACGGATGTTCCTCCCGGATGGCTACTTGCTTTGAAATATGTTACCAACTATGCCCATGTGAGAATGATTGTACCTTCAAAGATGGGGCATCAGAGTGCTAACCAATATGTAAACCCCTATTTCTACGATATTCGTAAATTCCAGAAAGCATTGAACTAAAACTACTAAATAACCAATTTTCTAAAACAACAACCTATGACTCTAATCAAATCTATCTCTGGTATCCGTGGAACCATTGGCGGAGGCGCAGGCGAGGGACTGAATCCGCTTGACATTGTAAAATTCACGTCGGCTTATGCCACTTTGATTCGCAAGACATGCAAATCGAACAGTAACAAGATAGTAGTGGGCCGCGATGCCCGCATCTCGGGTGAGATGGTGAAGAACGTTGTAGTCGGTACCTTGATGGGTATGGGCTGGGACGTGGTTGATATCGACCTTGCTTCTACCCCGACAACAGAATTAGCTGTGACAATGGAAGGGGCTTGCGGAGGGATCATCCTGACTGCATCACACAACCCCAAGCAGTGGAATGCACTGAAATTACTGAACGAACACGGCGAATTTCTGAATGCAGCCGAAGGACAAGAAGTGCTTCGCATTGCTGCGGCTGAAGAATTCGATTATGCAGATGTTGATCATCTGGGTTCTTATCGCAAAGATCTTACTTATAACAAAAAACATATCGACAGTGTATTGGCGCTTGACCTGGTAGATGTAGAAGCTATCAAGAAAGCTAACTTCACTGTAGCCATCGATTGCGTAAACTCCGTAGGGGGTATTATTCTGCCTGAACTGTTGGAACGTCTGGGAGTGAAACACGTAGAAAAACTCTATTGCGAACCGACCGGTAATTTTGCCCACAATCCCGAACCTCTGGAAAAGAATCTGGGTGATATCATGAACCTGATGAAGGGGGGAAAAGCAGATGTCGCATTTGTTGTTGACCCTGACGTAGACCGTCTGGCCATGATCTGCGAGAACGGTGTGATGTATGGTGAAGAATATACATTGGTCACAGTGGCCGACTATGTACTGAAACATACTCCGGGTAATACGGTATCTAATTTGAGCTCTACACGTGCTTTGCGCGATGTGACCCGTAAATATGGTATGGAGTACAATGCTTCTGCAGTAGGTGAAGTGAATGTAGTGACCAAGATGAAGGCAACCAATGCGGTGATCGGAGGTGAAGGTAATGGTGGAGTGATTTATCCTGCCAGCCATTACGGACGTGACGCTTTGGTAGGTATCGCATTATTCCTTAGCCATTTGGCTCACGAAGGCAAGAAGGTGAGCGAGTTGCGTGCAACTTATCCTCCTTATTTCATTGCTAAGAATCGTGTAGATCTGACTCCGGAAATAGATGTAGATGCTATCCTTGCTAAGGTAAAGGAAATCTATAAGAACGAAGAAATCAATGATATCGACGGTGTGAAGATTGACTTTGCAGACAAGTGGGTACACTTGCGTAAGAGCAATACCGAAGCCATTATCCGTGTATACAGTGAAGCATCGACTATGGAGGCTGCTGAGGAAATAGGACAGAAGATTATGGATGTAATCAATGAATTGGCTAAGTAAAGATTCTAAAAAATAATAAAAGGGCTGCATTGACAACGATGCAGCCTTTTTTATGAGTTATAATGGAGTAATCTTTTAAAAATCATAAGATTGTCCATCTTTTAAGAAATAAAGTCTATTTTTTGTAAATGATATTTCTTGTTCCTTTGTACCTTCAATTAACCCTCTTATATCGTATATCATGAAATTGAGACTTTCTTTGTTTACTATAGTGGTTGGTCTATTTTTCTTGTTTTCTGCTACGTCGGCTACCGCTGCACCTTTTACCTCTTCTTCGTATCCTGCTTATACTATCCCTGTGGAACAGGAAGGAGTTCGACAGCCTGTGATACTGCTAAATGGAACCTGGCAATTTAAATATTCACCCCAAAGCAAATGGACTACAATTAAAGTTCCCGGTGAGGCAGCTATGCAAGGATATGCCATAGAACACGACAAGCCTTTTTTCTACCGGAAATCGTTTACTATTCCTGCCGATTATGCTGGAAAACGTATTATTCTCCGTTTTGACGGAGTTTACAGCCATGCTAAATTAAGTGTCAATGGGCAGTTGGTGCGCGAACATCACGGTGGATTTACTCGTTGGGAAACCGATATAACAGCACAGGCCCGTCCAGGGAAGAAAAATGAAATACAGTTGGAAGTGACCGACCGGCTGGATGAAATCTCTTATGCTTCGGGATATGCACATCACCCTGTTGGAGGGATTCTTCGGGATGTGACTTTGTTCACGTTACCTGTTACCCATCTTTACGATATTAGTGTAGAGACTCATTTGGACTCATTGTACCGGGATGCTGTCCTTCGTTTTGCCTGTACATCTGCCGGAAATGAACCTGCTGAAGTCCGGTTGCAGCTGACAGCCCCTGACGGAAAACCTGTACAACTTCCTCAGGATTGTTTTCCGTTGAAGGCAGGAGCAGAAGAACAGGTCTGGTCGCTGCCTGTTTCACGTCCGTTGAAGTGGGATGCTGAACATCCGAATTTATATACCCTGACTGTTGTACTTCTGCAGGATCGGAAAGAAATCAGCTGTTTTATCCGTAAAGTGGGATTTCGTGAAGTTAAAATAGCAGGTAATCGTATGTTGGTGAACGGACAGCCTGTGAAATTGCGCGGAGCCTGCCGGCATGATATTCATCCCACTCTGGGACGAACCACTACCGCTGAATTGGACAGCCTTGATGTACTTCTGTTCAAAGAGGCGAACATGAACTTTGTACGTACGTCGCACTATCCTCCTTCTGAAAGATTCCTGGAATACTGTGACCGTTATGGGGTGTATGTAGAGAGTGAGACTGCTGTCTGTTTTGTAGATACTTATCGGCAGAAAAACTATGCTCCCGGTAAAACACAAAGCAATCCCGAATATACTGACCGTTATCTGGGACAGTGTCAGGAGATGGTGAAGAGTTTCCGCTCTCATCCGTCTATTTTGTTTTGGAGTATCGGTAATGAGAGTGTGTATGGTACTAACTTTCAGCTTTGTTGGGACTGGGTGAAGGCAACAGACACGACTCGTCCCGTTATTTTCAGTTATCCGGGATCGGTAGACACAAAGGAGAAAATTTATGATATACTCAGTATGCACTATCAGGATGTGAACGGTAACCTTTCGCAATGGGGAATGAATACCCGCCACTTTCAGGGACATGGGATTCCTGCTCTTTTTGACGAATGGGCACATCCGGCCTGTTATACTTATTCTACTTTGCAGACTGACCCGAATATCCGTGAGTTCTGGGGAAAATCACTTGACATGATGTGGAGTGGACTGTTTGATGCGCCTGGAGGATTGGGAGGAGCTATTTGGGGATATGTAGATGAAACTTTTGCTTTGCCTGTGCCCAAGGCCGGTATTTCGTTCTGGAAAGAGTTTGCCCACACAGCCAAGCCCGAAGGCTATCAAGGTAATTGTGTAGGTTATGGTGAGTGGGGAATCGTAGATGTATGGAGACGTCAGAAACCGGAATTTTGGGCTACGAAGAAAGCGTATTCGCCGGTGCGTCTGTTAGTTGATGATATTCGTAACTTCACTTCCGGACAGCGTTTGGTGCTTCCGGTTTATAATCGCTTTGATCATACGAGCCTGAACGAACTTCAGATGAGTTATACTTATCGGGGGGTGAAGAAGAATCTTGCACTTCCGGCCATTCCGCCCCATCAGAAAGGGAGCATAGTGATCCCCGCTGACCGGTGGGAAGAAGGTGAGCATCTGTTGATTGAATTTTGGACGGCCGATGGAAGCCTGATCGACACTTACCGTCCGATACTCGGAACGGAGAAGATTGTTTTTCCACCTGTGCTTGACGGAAATAAGCTATCGGTGGAAGAAACCGGTGATTGGGTGATCATTCGTGGGGAAGGTTTTGAAATACCGTTCAGTAAAGAGACAGGGTTGATTACACAAGCCAAAGCCGGTGACCGGGTACTGATAGAAAAAGGACCTTTCCTGAACTTGTATATTAACCTGAATCATTTGACAGGAGCGGAAGTACGCAAAGCAGCTACGCGGTTTATGATTTTGGAAGAGGACTGGAAGAAAAGTGCATTCAGTTACCGGCAGGAAACAAACGGAGATGTATATATCGACCTTGCCGGAAATTATAAGGAGGTAACTGTTGATTTTTCGATAAAAATAACTCCCGATGGACAGTTGGAGGTGGATTACCTGACAGATGGAGCTCCCAACGGATTTCTGCGTGAAACAGGTTTGTCTTTCCATCTGGCAGATGCCATACAGCAGTTGGACTGGAAACGTAAAGGGTATTGGAACTATTATCCGGAAAAAGCTTTTGCTGGAAATGAAGGAAAGACTGCTTTATACATTTCGAAGCAGGCTGCTTACGGTAAAGAACCCCTTCAACCTTGGGGAGACGATACACACAACTATTATTATTGGGCAGATGCAGGAGCCAATTGCCGCTACCCGTTGACTCAAACCGCTAAGGGGATGAAAGAAAACATCTATTATTATACTCTTTCGACAGCTTCCCCTTCTATCCATCAGCTTTCGGTTTTGTCTACAGATGCTTCGGTGGCATGCCGGATCAATAAACAACCGGATGACCAACTAATCCTGTATGTCAACAATTGCTGGGATTATCCCGAAATAGCATGGGGGAATTTTTGCAAAACCCTTGAAGCGCTGCCTTGCTTCGGAAAAATAAAGATGAGGCTTAAATAATAATAATTCAATAAAACCCAAGAACAATACAATAATAACATGAAAAAACTGATTTTACTTCTCGTACTGATTTTTTCGTTGCCTGTCGCGGCGCAGAACTTTACGATCGGGAAGAATACCTTTCTTTTAAATGGCAAGCCTTTCACCGTAAAGGCTGCCGAGTTGCATTATACCCGTATTCCGGCACCTTACTGGGAACATCGCATCGAGATGTGTAAGGCATTGGGCATGAATACTATTTGTCTTTATGTGTTTTGGAACATTCACGAGCAGACTGAGGGTAAATTTGACTTTACCGGACAAAATGATATAGCAGCTTTCTGCCGTTTGGCACAGAAGCACGGAATGTACGTTATTGTCCGTCCAGGTCCTTATGTCTGCGCCGAATGGGAAATGGGCGGACTTCCCTGGTGGCTATTGAAGAAGAAAGATATCGTTCTCCGTACACTCGATCCTTACTTCATGGAACGTACAGCTATTTTTATGAAGGAAGTTGGCAAGCAGCTCGCACCTTTGCAAATTACCCGGGGAGGGAATATCATTATGGTACAGGTAGAAAATGAATACGGTGCCTATGCTGTTGATAAACCTTATGTCTCGGCGATTCGTGACATCGTGAAAAGTGCCGGGTTTACTGAGGTTCCCCTTTTCCAATGTGATTGGAGCAGTACTTTCGACCGGAATGGTCTGGACGATCTGCTTTGGACTATCAACTTTGGTACGGGAGCCAACATTGAGCAACAATTCAAACGTCTTAAGGAGGCTCGTCCGGACACACCGTTGATGTGCAGCGAGTTTTGGAGTGGGTGGTTTGATCATTGGGGGCGCAAACACGAGACTCGTCCCGCCAAGAGTATGGTACAGGGCATAAAGGATATGCTCGACCGCAATATCTCTTTCAGTCTTTATATGACACATGGGGGTACTACTTTCGGCCATTGGGGAGGTGCCAACAACCCTGCTTATTCTGCTATGTGCAGTTCGTATGATTATGACGCTCCCATCAGTGAACCGGGATGGGCTACAGATAAATATTTCCAACTGCGTGATCTGCTGGAAAACTATCTGCCTGCAGGTGAACAGTTACCGGCTGTTCCCGTAGCTTTTCCGGTCATAGAGATACCCGAGGTGAAGTTTACGCGGGTGGCTCCCCTCTTTGCCAATCTGCCGGAAGCGAAACAGAGCACGGATATACAACCGATGGAAGCTTTCGATCAGGGATGGGGAACTATTTTGTATCGGACTGTTTTACAGCAGCCTGTAGATGCCGGTACGACGATGAAGATTACAGAAGTACACGATTGGGCACAGGTTTTTGCGGATGGTAAACTATTGGCTCGCCTCGATCGCCGTCGTGGTGAATTCACTTTGCAGCTGCCGGCTTTGAAGAAAGGGACCTGCATCGATATTCTGGTAGAAGCTATGGGGCGTGTTAACTTCGATGAATCCATCCATGACCGTAAAGGTATCACTGAGAAAGTAGAACTTGTCTGTGATAAGCAAACCACGGAGTTGAAGAACTGGACAGTTTACAATTTCCCGGTCGATTACTCATTTGTGCAAGACAAAAAATATAAAAGTGGAACGGCCCAGACAATGCCTGCTTATTATAAGGCCACTTTCCATTTGGATAAAGCCGGCGATACGTTCCTTGACATGAGTACCTGGGGGAAAGGTATGGTATGGGTCAATGGTATTGCTATCGGACGTTTTTGGGAGATCGGTCCGCAACAAACACTTTTTATGCCCGGTTGTTGGCTGAAAGAGGGAGAAAATGAAATAATTGTCCTCGATCTGAAGGGACCTGAGAAAGCCTCTGTTCGCGGTCTGAAGAAACCCATACTGGATTGGTTGCGTAATGAAGGTGCTTCTACCCATCGAAAGAAAGGTGAACAACTGAATCTGAAGCAGGAAATTCCTGTTGCTACAGGTACGTTTACTCCGGGTAACGGATGGCAGGAGATCCGTTTGGATCGTCAGTATACCGGACGCTTCTTCTGCCTCGAAGCTCTTTCGGCCCAAGACGGAAAGAAGATTGCAGCCATTGCCGAACTCGATGTGTTGGGAGCAGACGGCAAACCGATTTCGCGTGAAAAGTGGCGGATACGTTATGCCGATAGCGAAGAGACACGTAGTGGTAACTGTACGGGAGATAAAGTGTTCGATCTTCAGGAATCTACTTATTGGATGACTGTTGCCCGTGATGCTTATCCGCATCAGTTGGTTATTGATTTGGGAGGTGACTATACTGTAACCGGTTTCCGCTATCTGCCCCGTGCGGAAAAAGGATACCCTGGTATGATAAAGGATTATCGGGTGTATGTCAAAGGGGAAGAGTTTCAATACTGAAACAGGAATTTCCACTGAAGATTAGGTAGATAGATTGTGAATGTTATAAGATCCAATTATAACATTCACAATTTATTACTCTATGCTGTCTGATTTCAAAATTACAGAGATGTTTTCTTGAACATATCTTTTCGGTTCATAGAAAAATATTCGGGGGAAAAATGGTAATATAATAAATGTTTTGTATCTTTGACCAAAACATAACTTTAAAACATGATGAACACAAAATCTTTTTTCATGGTTGCCATTAGCGTATTTGTTTTGGCATCTTGTAATTTAAATCAAGTCAACCAAACGGGTCTATTAACCGCTTCCGTTCGTGAAGCACTTCATTCGCCGGCAACTTTGTCTATTGCTGATGAGATAGAGTCAGTCGAATATATCCCTTTAGAAATGACCAGTGACAATGCTTCATTGATAGACGGTGTAGTCGATTTTGCCATCACAAGCAAATATATTTATGTATTGGTGGGCAAGGAAGCTCGTATCGTACTGTTCGATCGCCAAGGACACTTCTTGCGTACATTTCTTCGCCAAGGTCAAGGTCCCGATGACTTTAATGGTATGATAGGTTTTATACAGGCTGATGAGACTGATAACCGTTTCTACGTCATCGGCAATAAGGTTGGCGTATATACATTGGAAGGTACGTTTGTGGAAGACCTACCTATAAATTCTCCCATCATCTATGCTCATCACCTCGGTAGTAAGCGCATTGGCGCCATCGCCATGCCTCTTATGCCTTTCCAGGGTGGCAGTTTTGGTATTGGTATATTTCAAGAGGATGGCGAGGCGATAATCACCAAGAATGATTTCTATTCGCCGTTGGTGCCTCGAGAAGATTCAGGTTTTACATTTGGAGTAATGGGTTCACCTTCAAGTGGAAAGCAGTCTTCAGTCTTGTTTAAAACAGCCAGTAACGATACTGTTTTTCGTTTGTCGGCAGACACCATACAGCCTGTTTTAGTGGCCGGATTAGGCAATTCGGATGAAGAGGTTATTCGTGGACTCAATATTCGAGATATTAAAAAATTCCCTGCTAACGGTGATATTTTCGTAAACGATATTTTTGAGACACCTCGTCGTTTTTATTTACGCATGATGCTGAATGAGAAGTATTATGTGGCTTCGGTGGATAAACACAGTGGAGAAACAGTTGTGGAACAGTGTGATATTCCTGAGACAAGTGCTTACAACTTGGCTGATATCAATATGCAGTTAGGCATGGTAGGTAGTAAGGGGTATAACCAGTTTCCGGTATGGGGGCGTTCTTTAGGAAATAATCTGGTGCAGGTTGTGACACCTTACGAGATAGAGACGTTTGAAGAACAAACAAAAATTACTATACCACAAGAATTGCAAAAGAGAAACACGAATGAAAACCCGATTTTTATCATATATAAGATAAAATAATATTCTTAATATATCAGACTCCTTGGATAAATTCCCTGTTGTTTCAGGTTATGGTTTGATTGCACTTTTGCATCTGTAACATTGCAATAACCTTTTTTCTGAGCTAATACTATTAGGGTATTGGGGATAGCCTATTTATCTATCTGTTCTAAAATACCATTGATATATGCGATAACTATCCCATAGTTAGTCATCGGGACACCTTGCGTTTTAGCTTTGGCTATCCGGTTCAGAACATGTTTGCGGTTGAACATACATGCTCCACAATGGATAATCAGGTCGTAGCAATTCAGGTCCTTAGGGAAATCATTTCCGGAAACAATATCGATATGCAGTTGCTCTCCGATCCGTTTGCGCAACATTCGCGGAAGTTTCACTCTGCCGATGTCTTCGGACAGGGGAGCATGGGTACAGGCTTCGGCTATCAGGACACGGGAGTTTTCCGTCAGTTGGTCTATGATATACGCTCCTTCGGTATAGTAGTCAATGTCTCCCTTGTATCGGGCGAATAATACCGAAAAGGAGGTCAGCCGGCTTTGTAGTGGTTTTTTCTCGTATACGGTCCTAAAGATTTGTGAATCGGTGATGATCAGTGCAGGAGGGGCTGACAAAACATTCAGGGCACTGTCTAACTGGTCGGTAGTGCAACTCAGGGTAATGCACTTCTTGTCGAGCAATTCGCGTAGCGTCTGTACCTGTGGCAGGATGAGCCGTCCTTTGGGAGCTTGAATATCTTGTGGCATGACGAGTAGAACTACATCGCCTTTGTTAACCAGATCGCCCACAATATCCGGCTGTCCGCCCAGTTCCGGTAGTTTTTGGAGGATGGACCTGCAGATAGAATCCATGCCTGTTTTCTCTTTGGCGCTGACAATCAGAGGACGTTCTCCTGTCTGCCGTTCCAGTTCGTTGGCTGTTTCTTCCGGGTTTTCTGACAGATCGGCTTTGTTCAGTATCAGTAGATAGGAGATGCCTTTTTCTTTCAGCAGTTCTATCCATCGCTTCTCTTCGGATAACTCCGTATCACAACAAACCATCAGTGCAATGTCGGTTTTGTCCACTGCTTGCACAGTCCGTTCGATACGCAGGGACCCCAGTTCACCGTTGTCATCGAACCCGGCCGTATCAATGAATACACACGGGCCGATGCCGTGTATCTCCATCGGTTGGTATACAGGGTCGGTAGTGGTACCGGCGATATTCGATACCAAAGCAGCATTTTGATTGGTCAGTGCATTGATCAATGACGACTTGCCACTGTTTCGCTTACCAAACAGGGCAATATGCAGGCGGTTGGAGAGCGGAGTTGTTTTCAAAATCTGAAATCCCTTTCTCCCGCTGCTATTTGCTTCAGGTTTTCCAAGGCCCTTTCCCGGATTTTGGGATTGGGGATGTGTTGCATTTCTTGTTTTATCATGGCCGCTCCGCGGACTTTCGTTTCTTCCGAAGCATAATCTTCCAGATACTCCTGTAAGGTCATCAGCGCATTGGGTGAACAGCAATTGGCTATTTGCCCCGATTTGACAAGTGACATAAACCGGTCACCTGTGCGTCCCGCACGATAGCAGGCTGTACAGAAGCTGGGAATATATCCGAGTTTCAGAAGCCAGTTAACTACTTCGTCCAGTGTACGGGTATCGCTGACATCGAATTGCGCAGAATTTTCCTCCGGAGTTTCCGTTTCGGCATATCCACCTACGCTGGTCCGTGAGCCTCCGCTTATCTGTGAAATGCCCAGATCGAGTACTTTTTCACGGGTTTTTTGTGATTCGCGTGTAGAGATGATCATGCCGGTATAGGGGACGCTGATGCGAATGACCGCTACTATTTTCCGGAAGATTTCATCGGAAATAGCATTCTCGAAGTCTCCGGCATCGATGTCGTCTGCCGAACAGATACGTGGAACGCTGATGGTATGTGGTCCCACACCATAGACAGCTTCCAGGTGTTCGGCGTGCATCAGCAGGCCTACAAAATCGTAACGATATGTATTCAGTCCGAACAGGACTCCCATTCCCACATCGTCAATTCCCCCTTGCATGGCACGGTCCATGGCTTCGGTGTGGTAGGCATAGTTGCTTTTGGGGCCTGTGGGGTGCAACTGTTCATAGTTCTCTTTATGATATGTCTCCTGAAAGAGGATATAGGTGCCGATACCCGCCTCCTTCAGTTTGCGGTAATTTTCTACTGTTGTGGCGGCGATATTTACGTTCACCCGGCGGATAGCTCCGTTTTTATGATGAATGCTGTAGATGGTGCGGATAGATTCCAATATGTAGTCGATGGAGTTACGCACCGGGTCTTCGCCGGCTTCAAGTGCCAGACGTTTGTGTCCCATATCTTGCAGGGCAATCACTTCCCGGCGTATTTCTTCCTGAGTCAGTTTTTTGCGGGCGATAGTTTTGTTTTTGAGATGATACGGACAATATACACAACCGTTGACACAATAATTGGATAGGTAAAGCGGAGCAAACATTACGATGCGGTTGCCGTAGAATTTTTGTTTGATTTCTTTGGCAAGACGAAATATTTCTTCAGTCAGGTCCTCTTCAACACATTCCAGCAATATGGCAGCTTCCCGGTGGGTGAGTCCTTTGCAAGTGCGGGCTTTCTCTATCAGTTCCCGAATCAGTTTCCGGTCATTTCGGTGCGCACAGGCATACTCCAGAGTTTCAATTATTTCCTGATGGTCGATGAAGTCGGTGGCATCAGGTGAATCTACTTTATACATATCATTTATTGATTAGTCGTTATAGTCTCCCCTGCTGTAGTCGATGTGATATCCGACATCTGCCAGTTGCTTTTCCAGCAAGGCAAGTCCTTCGGCAGCTTCGGCACCGAAAGCTACTTTCTGGTCGTACAGGTCATATTTATTTCTCACAATAATGGGTGACAGATTGGGCATGACCACATTGGCTCCGGCAAGGATGCCACGTACTCTTCCATCCGGTGCCAAGCTTGCCAATGCCGTTGTCGAAGGGATCAGCGCCTGGGGGTGCATCAGCCTGAAGATGGAAAGCAGTAACAGGGTCAGTTCCACGCTGCCCGGCTTTTCGTCACAAAATGGAGTTCGCTGATGGGGAATGAAGGGGCCGATGCCAATCATTTCCGGATGAAAACTTTCAATAAAGCGGATATCTTCTATCAAGTATTCTACAGTTTGAAGAGGGCTGCCCACCATGATACCTGTTCCTGTCTGATAACCGATTCGTTTCAGCTCGTGGAGGCATTTGATACGCCTCTCGTTGGACATTTCGTAAGGGTGCAGACAATAGTAATGTCCCCTGTCGATTGTTTCGTGACGTAACAGGTAGCGGTTGGCTCCTTTCATGAAATAGCGTTCGTAGGCTTTCGATGGTTTCTCGCCGATGGATAATGTAATGGCACACTCCGGATAGCACCGGCGGATTTCCGCGATGATCTCCTCCATGTCGTAATCAGATCGTTTCGGATCTTCTCCTCCCTGAAGAACGAATGAGCGAAAGCCGAGCTTGTAGCCGTGTTCGCAGCAATCCAGAATCATTTCTTTGCTGAGGCGGTATCGGTCGGCTTGCCAATTATCTTTCCGGATACCACAGTATTTGCAATTGTTCCGGCAGTGATTACTTATTTCAATGAGTCCGCGTATGTAGACCCCTTTTCCAAAGTGTGCGTTTGCCACTTCGCGTGCCTGCAGGTTGATGTATGCCAGAGTTTCGTCATCATAATGCGATAGCAGGTGTGCAAACTCTTCGTTGGTGAGGGTGTGTTCCTCTTTTAATTTATCTATGAGTCTCTTCATATGATTCGCGGCGTTTTATCAGTTCCTGGTTCAACTGCCGGCGTCCGCCGACAGCGTCATTATGGGCGCTGGGGCCACTGATACATCCGCCTTCGCAAGCCATGACTTCGATGAATTGTCCTTGCGCTTTGCCTGTTTTGGCAGCAGCACGCAGTAAACCTATGTTTTTCTTATTCAGGTCTGAAACCTGGATGGCAGAGAATCTCTTTGCCTCTTCGCCCAGATATGCCTGAATCGCTCCCATCACGCCTCCGGCTTGTGCGAAGCCGTGTGCTTCGCGCACTGAAGTGTAGAGTACAGAGAACGGTTGTGTCTGTTCAAGCTGGATATCCAATCCTTCGAAGATGGAAGCCATTTCCTCAAAAGTGAGTATATAGTCTACACATTCGTCGCGACGGGCTTCTTTACGTTTGGCTACGCATGGGCCGATGAATACGATTTTTGCGTCCGGATGGCGTTCTTTGGCGATACGGGCGGCATAATACATCGGTGATCCGGTAGAAGAAACATAAGGCTTCATTCCCGGTATATGCTTGTTTACCAGTTCGATGTAGGATGGGCAGCAAGAGGTTGTCATAAATGGTTGTCCCTCTTTCAGCTTTTCTTTCAGTTCGGCAGCTTCGTGGCTTACGGTATCCATGGCTCCTTGAGCCACTTCGACCACATCGGCAAATCCCATTTGGCGGAGTGCACCGTATACTGCCTCGATCGATGTGTTGAATTGTCCGAGAATGGAAGGAGCGGGAATCGCAACCATTTTTTCACCGCGGCGGATACCTTCGAGCACATCAAAGGCTTGTGAGATTTCGAAGATAGCCCCGAAAGGACAAGCGTTGAGGCATTTGCCACAGTAGATGCATTTGTTTTCGTCAATGTGTTCGATACCGTTTTCGTCTTTGCTGATGGCTTTCACAGGGCAGGCTTCTTCGCAGGGTACCGGAATGAATACGATAGCGTGGTACGGGCAACTTTGATGGCATTTTCCACAACTGATACAGGCGTCATGGTCGATCTTTGCCTGTCCGTTTTTCCGGAAGCGGATAGCGTCTTTAGGACAGTTCATGTAGCAACTGCGAGCCACACAACCACGACAGAGGTTGGTTATCTCGTAATTGACCTGTACACAGGATGAACACGCCTCGTCGATGACACAGAGTATGTTTTCTTTTTGTTCGTTTTTACGCTCCAGGGCGTGACGGGCATACTCTGAAAGCGGAGTGAGTTCATCTGTTTCATCTGTCATGTCGAAGCCCAACAACGGGAACAGCTTGTATTTGTACACTGCACGCTCTTTGTGGATGCAGCAGCGTCCGAGCGGGCGTGAACGGCGTGGGCTCAGTTCAATGGGAAGTCTGTCAATTTCATTAGTCAGTTTGTTCTCTTTCCAGAGATTTACCAGTTTTGCCAGCAACTTGTGGCGTACAATCATTACGTTGTTGGTGAAAGCCATATTTGAGTATTTAGAATTAGGGTTACAAAGATACGGCTTGCAGGGGTATCCTGCAAGCTTGCATTAATATTTGTTTTTTATTCCTTAATTATTTAACACAGAACCACTCTTTAAACTCGGCTACACGTGCCTTGCTCACCAGAATCTTTTCCCCCGCAACCGGATGACGTAGATTGATGGAGAGGCGGCTGTTGAACCAGAGGTCTATATCTTTGATAGCTTCTCGTGAAAGCAGGTATTGTCGGTTTGCGCGGAAAAAGAGTGCCGGATCCAGACATTCCGTCAACTCATCAAGAGTCTGTGGAAAGGAGTATTCCGTATTATCTGTCAGGACAGCTTTCACCTGGCAGTCTTTGATATAGAACAACATGATCATATCGACCGAAACCGGGAGTAGTTTATCCCCTTTCACTGGAATCAGGAAATGGGTTTTATAGCTTTCTTGTTTTTTTAATGAACGTATCAGTTTCAACAGTTCGTCTGTTTCCAGGCCAGCGGGTCCGGATGTGTTGGAACTGAAGAGAGATAACTTTTCCAGTGCCTGTTCTACATCTTTTCGTCCGATGGGTTTCAGCAGATAATCGATACTGTTGACTTTGAAGGCCCGTAAAGCATATTCGTCGTAGGCAGTCGTGAAAATAATGGGACATGTGATGTGGATGTGTTCGAATATCTCAAATGCCGAACCGTCCGCCAGATGGATATCCATAAATATCAATTCAGGCATAGGGTGGCTGGCAAACCATTCGATGGTGCCGGCAATGCTGTCGAGTTCCGTCACCATTTCTATTTGCGGACAGACTTCGGTGAGGAGTGAAGTCAGATTCCGTATTGCTGCTTTTTCGTCTTCAATGATAATTGTTTTCATGGGTATTTCCGGATGAGGGGTATACGAACGGTAAAGTTACTATCTTCTGTGATTTGTATTTCCTGCCGGAACAAGAGATGGTAACGTTTGTCGAGGTTAGCCAGTCCGATGCCGGTACCGGTGGCTGCTGTCAGTTTAGGTTGGATAGGGTTACTTACAGAGAGGCTGCCCTCCGGATTGGTGACGATTGTGATGGTGAGCGGACGACGGTTACTGATTTCATTGTGTTTTACAGCGTTTTCAATTAACATCTGTATCGACATAGGTGGTAGAAAATAGTCTTCAAGGTTACATTCTATGTCAATTTCGAATTGCAGATTATCTTCAAAGCGCATTTTTAAAAGAAAGATGTAGGCCGATACAAAATCCATTTCTTCACGTAAGGTGACAGATTGAGATTCGTTGCCTTGCAATGTATAGCGTAATACGCGTGACAATTCTTGAATGTAATCTTGTGCCCGGTCCTGATTTTCACGGACGAGTGAACGCAGCGTGTTGAGCGAATTGAATAGCATATGTGGATTCAGCTGGTTTTTCAATACTTCGAACTGGTTGCGTATGTTCTCTGCCTGCAATTGTTCATTCTCAATGATTACTTGTTGTTGACGGCGGATCAGGTAGATGATGTAACAACTGCTGGTGACAAGGCATGACATGATAAAATCGCGTAATGGGTGCAGGTAGTGGTGTACCATGGCATCGATTGCGGGAATATCGAATGTTTTGTGCAGATAGACAAAACATTGTCCCAATAGGTTACTCAATATCCAGGTCAGTACAAAAGAGAGAACAATCTTTTGCCACGTGATTTTCATCGAGGTCTGATTGAAATGAAACAATCTTGTGTTGACAGCGAACAGGGCCAATAGTGAGAGGAAAGTGAAGATAATCTCGTTGGCTACATCTGCAAATTTCATGCCCGGGAAAAGGGTATGGCTCTCAAACCCGTCAAAGAGGGAGACGGATTCGGGGAAGTGGATAAGTACCGCCACAGCCATTGAAATGATAACCGTGGACAGAAGGTATTTATCGTTATATAGAGCTCTGATTCTTTTCATGGGAACAAAGATAAGATAATCTACCGGATTATTTCTGTATTCTTGCTGTTACATACATGCCGGGACGGAACTGTGGAGCGGTGCTATCAATCCGGGCGTATACTTCGAGTGAACGACTCGTTTCATCTACTTTCTGCCCGATTGAGACCAAGGTAGCTTTAAATACTGTTTTGCCCATGCCGTTTACCCGGAATTGGACGGGGCTGCCTACCTTCATATCTGCCAGGTCTTTTTCATAAGTTGTCAGGCAGAGTAGGGGAGATGATTTGTCAATGACCTCACAAAGCGCTTCTCCGGGTTGAATGTATTTGCCTATATTCATGGTTACATCACTGATATAGCCGCTTATAGGAGCTTTCACCTGCAACAGAGGCTGTATACCACTTTTCAATAATTCTTCAGGGGTAATACCTAATAAGGAAAGTTGTGCAGCTGTAGCTTCCAGTTTGCTTTTCATTGATAAGTAGTCTGCTTTGCTTTGTTGAAACTTTTTTTGCGAAGCGGCCTGTTCGGCTGAGAGTGACTTTTGGCGTTCATATTCCGCTTGCAAATATTCTGTTTGGGCATGACTGTCAAGGTAGGTCTGTTGCAACATGATGAAGTCCGGATTCTCAAGGGTTGCCAGCAGGGTACCTTTCTGCACCTGTTGTCCCGGTAAAAGTGAAGTGTTTCTTACTACTCCTCCCATGGTAAGGGCTACGGTGGCCTGGCGTTGGGGAGATAGTACGATAGTTCCGTTGAAAGATACTTGATTGGGTTTTGAGGTGGCTGATGTAATTCCATCCACTTGCGTAGCAGTAGTATCTGTTTGTACCTTAGCGATGGAAGGAGCTGTTGTTGCTGTTTCGGAAGTTTGTTTTGTCTCTTTGCATGCTATAAGAGCCAACAAGAGAATGGGATAAAATATTCTTTTCATATTATTTATGTTTCAACAGGTTATTGATAAAGTTCATACTCCAGTGAGGCGATGTTATATTGATATACCGTTTCGATATAACCTTTGCGTATTTCACGTGCGGCACTGACCGATTGGATAAATTCCGCGATGCTCGTTTCGCTGTGTCGCAATTGTAGATTAGCCACCTTGATTAATTCGTCTGCTTCTTTGAGTGCAGACGAAGTATAAAACCGGAGACTCTCTTCGTGACGGCGTAAGGTGGCACTCAGTTCAGTAACTTTATTGTTCAATTCGCGAATATTGGCTTCTGCTTGTATTTGTGCGGCAGAAGCGGCAAGTTTTGCTTGTCTGATCCGGCTCTTTTGTGGTAAGAAGTAGATAGGAAATGATACCCCCACCATCCATGCATTCAGATTTTTCAGGGGCAGAATATTTTGGCGGCTATATCCTATGCTGAGTTCCGGAAAGAAACGACTGCGCTCTACGTTCAGTGCTGCCCGTGTTTCGGAAATCTGGCTGTTGAAAAATCCGAGATGGGCTTCGGATACGCTTCCTGGCTGAATATTTGTCGGGAAGAGCTGCATGCTCGTGTTTTCCGGTATGATGGGCGCATCTGCGTAGCAACTCCATTGAAAACGGGTAAGAGCCATTTTTTCTTCTTCTTGTGCCTGAAAGAGTCGGTTGTGCAGGTCCGCAGCCGATGTAGCCATCATGTTTTTTTCCAACAGGGTGATTTCTCCTTGTTCGTATCTCAGTTCGCTGATGCGCTTTAATTCAGCAGCCATGCGATCTTGGTCGCGATAAAGTGAACATATTGCTGAAGCATACTGATAATAAGCCCATGCACGTTTTACTTCTGCCGTTACTTCTTTTTCTACCATTTGGCGGTAGTAAGTGCCGGTTTGTACTTGACGGTTGACAAGAGTATTCTTGTAGAACGGTGTCAATAGTGAACCCAGGTTTTGTTCGAGAACCATTTCTTTATCTTTCTTGTTTTCGCCGTTCAGTTGTCCCCAGGAGTAACTGAATGTGGTAGGGGAGGCTTCTACAATCTCGCCTCTTGTGGCCTGTGCCTGCCGGATGGCGGTTGTGGCTGTCTTAAGCCTTGGATGGTTCTGTCTGGCTATTTTTATTGCTTGTTCCAGGCTGACGGTTTGTGGCGCTTGTGCTGTGACGGTGGCACTCAGCAGAAGTGCCGGTAGCAGGATGAACAGATGCAACCGTCTCTTAGGTTGTTTCCAACCGGCACTTGTCGCATTTACTATTTTATAAAAAACCGGAAGGATAATCAGGGTCAATATGGTTGATAGAATCAAGCCTCCGATTACAACAGTTGCCAGTGGGCGTTGTACTTCAGCTCCGGCGGATGTGGCAATGGCCATCGGTACGAAACCCAATGAAGCTACCAGCCCGGTTAGGAATACCGGACGTAGCAGGTGTGGTGTTCCTTTTTTTATAATCTGATTAGTGGTCATGGCATATTTATTTTGTTTTCTTAAGTCGTTGAAGTGGTTAATCATCAGAATTCCATTGAGCACAGATACCCCAAACAATGCGATGAATCCTACTCCTGCCGAAATACTGAACGGGAGTCCGCGTAGCCAAAGAGCCAGGATACCACCTATTAATGATAATGGCACTGTAGAGAATACCACCAGTGTATAGGTTACATTCTTGAAAGCGAAGAATAAAATCAACAGGATCAACATCAGGGCTACCGGTATTACGATAGTCAGTGTACGGATGGCGTTCTGCAGATTTTCAAACTGCCCCCCGTATTCAAAATAATATCCCGGTTTCAACCGGATGTTTTTGTCCAATGTTTGTTGGATTTCTGATACTACCTGTTGAATGTCGGCATCGCGCACATTGACTCCGATCACGATGCGGCGTTTAGTGGCATCCCGGTTAATTTGGAGCGGACCGCTTACCAGGTCAATACTTGCCACTTCGCTGACAGGAATCTGTACTCCTTCTGAAGTACGGATAAAGAGTTTGTCGAGGTTCAGGTCTGCCACTTTCTCTTGATCGAGGCGTACTACCAAATCGAATCTTCTTTCGTTTTCAAATACTACTCCGCTTACTTCGCCGGCATAAGCTGTACGGATCATTGTGTTTAATTCCTCGATGTTAATGCCATAACGGGCTATTTTCCCCCGGTTGTATTTTACTACCAGTTGGGGTAATCCCATGGTTTGCTCGACAATGACATCGGCAGCGCCCGGAATCTGTTCGACAAACTTTGCAGCCTCTTTCGCTTTTGCATAAAGTTCGTGAGTGTCTTCGCCGTATAGCTTGACCGCTATGTCAGCCTTAGCTCCGGTCATCAGCTCGTTAAAACGCAACTGAATGGGTTGAGAGAAGTTGAATTCTGCACGGTTCTCTAAAGGCAGGAGGGCTTCTTTCATCTTTTCTACCATTTCTGCCCTGCTCGAAGCAGAGGTCCATTCCTTGAAGGGTTTCATTACAATCATCACATCGGCATCTTCCACAGCCATTGGATCGGTAGGAACCTCGGCAGTTCCGATTTTGGCAACTACATGTTTGATTTCCGGAAATTGATCCATCAAAACCTTTTCGGCCTGGTTGGATACTTCAATACTTTCAGAGAGTGAACTTCCGGCCGGTAATGTCATTTGCATGGCAAAATCGCCTTCGTCCAAAGTAGGGATAAATTCTGCTCCCAAACGTCCGAAGAGTAAGAAAGAACCTATTAAAGCAGCGAAAGCTATAGTGACTGTCTGCCATTTGAAACGCAGGCAGAAGCATAGGCAACGTTGGTATATGACATTAAGTTTTTTAAAGAAACGGTCGGCAAACGTAGGTTTTACCACAATGGTGTGTTTCAGGAAGAGGGAAGCCATCATCGGTACATAAGTCAGAGAGAGTAATAGGGCTCCGATAATGCAGAATACCAGTGTCTTTGCCATTGGAGTGAAATATTTTCCTTCAATTCCGTTCAGAGTCAGGATGGGGAAGAATACGATCAGGATGATGAAAACGGCAAATGTAGCCGAACGTACTACCCCCGAAGCACCCTTCTCCACTTCTTCATCCATTTCTGTTTTTGATAAAGTGCGGCCTTTTAGTTTATTGCCGTAGAGGTGAGCTAATATACCTTCTACTATTACAATAGAACCGTCTACCACAATACCGAAGTCGATGGCACCGAGACTCATCAGGTTGGCTGTCACACCGAAAATACGCATAAGGATAAATGCAAACAGCATGGCCAGTGGGATAACTGAGGCTACGATGAGCCCTGCACGTACGTTACCCAGGAAAATGATAAGTACTACGAATACGATAATTGCACCTTCTATCAGGTTGTGTATGACGGTGGAGATATTTCGGTTGACAAGTTCCGAACGATTCAGATAAGGCTCTATACTTACCCCTTCGGGTAATAGTTTCTGTATTTTTTCTACCCTTTTTTCCAACTCTTGTGTCACAACGTTGGCGTTGGCTCCTTTCAACATCATCGCAATGCCTCCTACACATTCACCATTTCCGTCTTTGGTCATTGCGCCAAACCGCTTTGGAGCTCCAAAGCGGACAGTACCTACATCACTAATGTGCACAGGAATGCCGTTGCGGTTGGCAACAACAATCTGCTCGATGTCTTTAGTGCGGCTGATCATTCCCTCTGAACGGATATAATAAGCATTTCGAGCCTTCTCAATATAGCTTCCTCCGGTGTTCTGATTGTTTTTGCTTAAAGCTTCGAACACCTCACCGATGGTAATATTCAGCGAAAAGAGCGCATCCGGATCAACGGCTACTTCATATTGTTTCAGGTATCCGCCAAAACTATTAATTTCCACAATACCCGGTATGCCGGATAATTGGCGTTTCACCATCCAATCCTGAATTGTGCGGAGTTCCATCGCATCATATTTGTTTTCGTAACCGGATTCTACCTTTAGGATATATTGGTAGATTTCTCCCAATCCGGTAGTGATGGGCATCATTTCTGGCATACCCAATTCCGATGGAATTTCTCCTGCTACGGATTGTATCTGTTCGTTAATCAGTTGCCGGGCATCCAAGGTCGGTACACTCTCTTTAAATACAACTGTCACTACCGATAGTCCGAAGCGACTTACCGAACGGATATCTTCCACATTCATGATATTGCTCATGGCAATTTCGATGGGCATTGTGATCAGTTGCTCTACTTCCTGTGGGGCAAGTGTCGGCGAGACAGTTACGATTTGTACCTGATTGTTGGTGATATCCGGTACGGCATCAATTGGCAAGGTCATCATCGCATAAATGCCTCCGATAAGAAGAAAGAGGGTAGTGAGTCCTACGAATAGTTTCTTCTTTATAGAAAAACGTACGATAGCTTTAAACATAATCCTTAAGTGTTTGAATATCGGTACAAAGGTAGATCGCTGAAACTTTTGTTGTTGATGAAAAATTGCGAGGTGGAAAGATTGGCAGGTGAAATGGCAAAATGTGGGAATGAAGTGGAACGGAATTGTTGAAAAAGGCTATCTTTGCATATCAACAACACATCACAATAATATGATTATGAAGAAAAAAGCACTTTCCTTGCTGGCATTCATCCCGGCATTTACGACAGTGACGGCTCAACAGCCGGCGGTACCGGATGTATGCGCACTTGTCAATCCCATTATCGGAACCAATGGTATGGGGCACACCTTTCCCGGGGCCTGCGCTCCGTTCGGACTTGTACAGTTGAGCCCTGATACGGATACAATTCCTCACAATGTGGATGGAGTTTATCAAAAAAATGCATATGAATATTGTGCCGGGTACCAGCATCGCGATCAAACAATAGTAGGATTCAGTCATACCCACTTGAGTGGTACGGGACATTCTGATCTGGGGGATATCTTGATTATGCCTGCTACAGGTGAATTGAAACTGAATCCCGGAAGGGCGGACACCCCAGACGAAGGATACCGTTCCCGTTTCAGCCATGAAACTGAAGTGGCTCGTCCGGGCTATTATGAAGTGGAGCTTACAGATTACGGTATAAAAGCACAGTTGACAGCTACCCAACGGGTAGGGATACATAAATATACTTTTCCGGACGGTGCCGACGGACGCATTATTCTTGACCTGGTACACGGCATCTATAATTATGACGGGAAAACGTTGTGGGCTAATATACGCGTAGAAAATGATACATTGCTGACGGGGTATCGTATCACGAACGGGTGGGCCCGCACCAACTATACTTATTTTGCCATATCCTTGTCTCAACCCATCAAAGACTATGGATATACAGATAAAGAGAAGGCTTTGTATAAAGGATTCTGGCGACGGTTCAATACCGACCGGAATTTCCCGGAAATGACCGGACGAAAACTGGTGGCTTATTTCAACTTCGATACCCGGCAGAATCCGGAACTGATAATTAAAGTCGCTCTTTCGGCAGTGAGCACAGAAGGGGCTTTAAAAAATTTGCAGGCTGAGGCCGGCGGAAAGACTTTCAGCCGGCTGGCAGCCGAGACACATTCGGCATGGAATCGTGAATTGGATGTGCTTGAGGCCAAAGGAACCCCTGACCAGCTTGCCATGTTTTATACTTCACTGTATCATACGATGATTAATCCGTCTGTCTATATGGATGTAGACGGTAGTTATCGCGGGCTCGATCATAATATCCATACAGCCGAAGGATTTACCAATTATACTATTTTCTCCTTATGGGATACGTACCGTGCAGAACATCCTTTTTTGAATTTGCTTAAACCCCGGCAGAATAGAGACATGGTGCAGTCTATGATTCGGCATCAGCAGCAGAGTGTGCATGGCATGTTGCCGGTATGGAGTCTGATGGGGAATGAAGGCTGGTGTATGAGCGGTTATCATGCTGTATCTGCTTTGGCTGACGCGATTGTCAAAGGTGCCGGAATATCCGTCCGGGAGGCTTTGCCGGCGATGGATCATACGGCAAATGTGTCTTATTATGAAGGCATTGAATCGTATAAACGATTGGGATATGTGCCTTTTGATCAGAGTGGAACGGCTGCATCTACTACGTTGGAATATGCTTATGACGACTGGACCATTTACCGGGTGGCTTTGTTGGCGGGAGATAAACGGTTAGCCGATATTTATAAGAAAAGGGCGGATAATTATCGGAATGTTTTTGATGCTTCTGTCGGTTTTGCCCGCCCTCGCTATAGCAACGGTGAATTTAAGAAAGAGTTTGATGCTATGCAGACCTACGGTGAAGGTTTTATTGAAGGAAACTCATGGAATTTCTCTTTCCATGTGCCGCATGATGTAACCGGATTGATCGGGCTGATGGGTGGTGAAAAGAAATTTGTCAACCGGCTGGACACACTCTTCTCTATGGCACTTCCCCGGAAATATTATGAAAAGAATGAAGATATCGCCGAGGTGAGTTTGGTAGGAGGGTACGTGCATGGCAACGAACCCAGTCATCATATTCCCTATTTGTATGCATGGACTTCCCAGCCCTGGAAAACACAATATTGGGTGCGTGAGGTGATGAACCGGATGTACAAAAATGATATTGACGGTCTGGGGGGCAATGACGATTGCGGGCAGATGTCTGCCTGGTATCTGTTTACGGCAATGGGATTCTATTCCGTTTGTCCGGGTACCGATCAATACGTGTTGGGAGCACCTTATCTTCCATACATCCGTATGAATCTGCCTAATGGAAACACTTTTGAGATAAAAGCGCCGAAAGTGAACGATCGCAACCGCTATGTTCGACAGGCAAAGCTCAACGGAAAAGTTTACGATAAAATGTATATTACCCATGCCGATCTCTTGGCAGGGGGAATACTTGAATTTGAAATGTCTGCTTCTCCAAACAAGAAGAGAGGGCTTGCCAAGGAGGCTAAACCTTATTCGATGTCTGAGGAGTAGAACGTTTTCAAACATTCTGTCCGGGCTGCTTGTTAATTATTTGATGAACCAAATAATAGAATATGAAAGCAATTTTTTCTTTTGTAGCAGTCTTGGTACTCTCATTATCGATGGCTGCGCAGAGTAAATCGTTCTATGACTTCTCTGTGAAGACCATAGATGGCAAAGAGTATAAACTGGCAGACCTTAAAGGCAAGAAGGTATTGGTGGTTAATGTCGCTTCCAAGTGCGGACTGACGCCGCAGTATGCCGAGTTACAGGAATTGTACGATCAGTATAAAGATCGAAATTTTGTGATTATAGCTTTTCCTGCCAATAACTTTATGGGGCAAGAACCGGGTACGAACGAAGAGATAGCCAAGTTCTGTTCGGCAAATTATGATGTTACTTTCCCGATGATGGCCAAGATTTCGGTAAAGGGTAAAGATATGGCTCCACTTTATCAGTGGCTGACTGAGAAGAAACTGAACGGGAAGCAGGATGCGCCCGTACAGTGGAATTTTCAGAAGTTTATGATTGACGAAAACGGAAATTGGGTCGGTTTCGCAGCTCCTAAAGAAAGTCCTTTTTCTGAGACTATTATCAGTTGGATAGAAAAGAAGTGATTTAATGTGTCAAAACTCACCACAGAGGACACAGAGTAACACAGAGACGATTTTAAGTTGTTGATTATTAATAAAAAGACTCTGTGCTACTCTGTGTTACTCCGTAGTGAAAAGAGTTTCTACACAGCCTCTTTGGGGGAAGTAGAAGAGAAAATCCCTGCTTTTTCTATTTCACTTTCAAAGTTCGGTGTGAAGACACCTTTTCCTAAATTCGTTTTGATTTCTTCATGGCTCCAGAAACGTCCGCCATCTAATTCATCGCTGGGATGTATTGCTCCGTCGTATACTGTTTTATGCACAAAGACTAACTCCCGTTCACGGGAAGACTCAAAGACATAGCTTGTCAGGAGTTCCGGTGTGAAGTCCGTGATACCTAATTCTTCGGCGACCTCTCTCTTTAAAGCTATTTCTACACTCTCTCCCAGATCGATGTGTCCGCCTACGGCGGTATCCCATTTGCCCGGCTGTATATCCTTCCATTCAGGGCGTTTCTGCAAGTAAAGTTCACCTTTTGAGTTGAATACGTGCAGATGGACAACCGGATGCAATAGCTTGCTTCCGCTATGGCATTCGCCGCGTGTAGCAGCTCCTGTAATAGTTCCCTGTTCGTCTACGATGGGAAACATTTCCTGATTATTATCGCTTTGCATATCTTAAGGTATTAATAAGGATGAATCGCCGTAGCTCAGGAAGCGGAAATCGTGGCTGAGTGCATAGTCGTAAATTGTACGCCAGTTCCCTTTGACAAATGCCGAGACCAATAATAGCAGGGTGCTCTGTGGCTGATGAAAATTGGTAACCATTGCTTTGACTATTTTGTATTCGTACCCCGGAGCAATAATAATTTGTGTACTGGTGTGCAATGCTTCCATATCGTGACGGTCGAGATAACCTAATATTTTCTGTAAAGCTACAACAGGGCGTACGTCACATTCCGTTTCGTAAGGTTGCCACTGTTTTACACGCAATTGTTCTTCCGTAGCTTCCGGGTTGTTGGCCAGCGTTACACCGATGTGGTAGAGACTTTCAAGGGTACGTACGGAAGTTGTTCCTACAGCAATGGCACAAGCGTCGTGGTCTATCAGTTTTTTGATAATACTGCGTGATACGGATATATATTCCGTATGCATTTCGTGCCCCTCTATCTCTTCACTTTTTACCGGTTTAAAAGTACCGGCGCCAACATGGAGGGTCAGTTCCTCGAGGTCGATCCCTTTTTCGGTCAGGGCATCCAGTACACGAGGGGTGAAATGTAAACCTGCCGTAGGAGCGGCCACCGAGCCTTTTATTTTTGAATAGACTGTCTGATAGGTCTCTTTATCACTTTCTTCCGTATCCCGGTTGAGATATGGAGGGATGGGTAACTCGCCGAATACTTCAAGAATATTGGCAAAGGTGACTTCCGGATTATCCCAGTTGAAATCTATCCAATGACTGGTTCCACGACACTCGCCACGAGTAGCCGTCAGGGTGATGGGGAAACCTTTTACAGTCATTTCACGACGTAACGGACCGTCTTTCCATTTTTTCAGGTTACCGATCATGCAAAGCCACGCCGCATGTTCCGTTTGCTGGAAATTGAGTACATAGTCGTTAGGTTGAATCGGTTCCAGACAAAAAACTTCGATTAAGGCTCCTGTCTCTTTGCGGAAATGGAGTCGTGCCTGAATAACCTTGGTATTGTTGAATATCATCAGACTTCCGGCAGGCAAGTGTTCCGGTAAGGAGGTGAATACATCTTCGCTGACTTCGCCGTGACGGTAAATAAGTAACTTAGACTGGTCCCGCATAGGCAACGGGAATTTAGCGATGCGTTCATCCGGCAATGGATAATTGTATTCGCTAATACGGATATGTTTCGGGTTTTCTTTCATCATTTCTTTCTTTGCGACGACAAAAGTAGTTATATTTGCCTTAATTTGTAGATTGTAAATGGTAAATTGTAAACAGAACGATGAAAATAGGTGATAAAGTGCGCTTCCTCAGTGAGGTGGGCGGAGGAATCGTAAAGGGATTCCGGGGAAAAGATATTGTATTGGTGGAAGATGCTGATGGATTTGATATCCCGATGCAGATACGCGAGTGTGTGGTGATCGATACGGATGATTATAATATGACCCGGAAGGCTGCTCCTGCGCCAAAGAAACCCGAAGAACCCGTCAAACCGGTAAAGCCTGAGATTCCGGTAGTTCGTCCGGCCGAAGTGCGGGGTGGCGATGTCTTAAATGTTTTTCTGGCTTATGTGCCCGAAGATGTGAAAGCTATCAGCAGTACTCCATTCGAGGCCTATCTGGTGAATGACAGCAATTATTATTTGTATTATACGTATCAGAGTGCCGAAGGAAAGGCTTGGAAAACCCGTTCGCATGGACTGGTGGAACCCAATACGAAGCTTTTGCTGGAAGAGTTTACTAAAGATATGCTGAATGAAATGGAGCATGTAGCCGTTCAGTTCATTGCTTTTAAAGATGGACGGACAGCGCCTTTGAAACCTGCGGTTTGTGTGGAGCTGCGTATCGATACGGTGAAGTTCTATAAACTTCATACTTTCCGTGAGTCCGATTTCTTTGAACAACCGGCACTGGTTTATGACATTGTGAAAGACGATGTTCCTACCCGTCAGGTATTTGTTTCGGCCGAAGAATTGCAATCCGTATTGATCCAGAAGAAAGAAGTGGATAAACCCAAGTCGCAGCCTATCGTAAAACGTGGCGGGAAAAATGATATTCTTGAAGTGGACCTGCACATCAACGAGTTGCTGGATGACACACGTGGCATGGGGAATGCCGAGATACTGAATTATCAGTTGGATAAATTCCGTGAAGTGATGGAGAAGTACAAAACCAAACGTGAACAAAAAATAGTTTTCATTCATGGTAAAGGTGACGGAGTGCTTCGCAAAGCATTGATTGACGAATTAAAGCGAAAATATAGTAATTGCCGCTATCAGGATGCTTCTTTCCAGGAATATGGTTTCGGAGCAACCATGGTGACCATAAAATGATGCTTCTATGCCTGTTATTGGGATGTGCGTGTTTCTGAAATTAGAGAGGTGACAAAAAAGGAAATTAAGTGAATTGATGCAGTGTAAACGGGTGGAAGGATGAAAGAAATGTGGATAATTACTAAAATTATACATTGATGTATTATACATTGATGTATAATTTGTATCTTTGTTCTATGATAAAGAAGGAAACAGCTTATGAAATCACCTTTTCAGTATGGTACACTGGTCGATAAAGAGAATTTTGTCAACCGGGTAGAAGAACGCAAACAACTGAAAGAGTTGTTAGGTTCGGGTATTAACGTAATGCTCATCTCTCCACGTCGTTGGGGAAAATCTTCACTTGTCAAAGTAGCGATGGACGAGTTGATGCATGAAGATAAACAGGTTCGTGTCTGTTATATCGATGCATTCAGTATCAAGACCGAATCCGAGTTCTACCGGATCTTTGCCCGTGAAGTCATCGCTTGCGCTGCATCTACGCTTGAAAAACGATTGGAAGATGTAAGACACTTTTTAAAAACTGTTTCACCCAGTATCACGCTGAAAAGCACCCCTACCGATACGATGTCTTTTGACTTGAAATTCGAATTGGAAGAAAGGGATGTTATGGAAATACTGAAATTGCCCGAAAAGATAGCCATAGCCAAAAGCATACGGCTGATAGTCTGCATCGACGAATTTCAACAACTGGCACAACTATCCGGCTACAGAGATCTGGAAGGTAAAATGCGTTCTGTCTGGCAAAAACAGCAACAAGTATCTTATTGCTTCTACGGAAGCAAACGACACATGATGCTGGATATTTTCAACAACTCATCCAATCCTTTCTATCGTTTCGGGCAGGTACTATTCCTGCAAAAGATTAAGAAGGAGGAGTGGGTACCTTTTATCGTCAATGCCTTCAAGCGGACGAATAAAGAAATCAGCAAAGAGCAAGCCGAACAGCTGTGTGACATCGTGAAGTGCCATTCATGGTATCTGCAACAGTTGTGTTACTTCGTCTGGAGTGGCACTTCCGACAAAGTGACTGACGAAACCATTGAAATGCGTACCCGGCAATTGATAGATACCAATATGCCTATGTTCATGAATGATACTGAAAATCTGACCGCTGCGCAAACAGCCATGTTACGTGCCGTAGCCAATGGTGAATACCGCTTCAATTCTATTCCTGTAGTGCGGAAATATGAATTGGGAAGTGCACAAACCATCACCCGCAACAAACGTATGCTGACCGAACGTGATTTTATTGAGAAGGAGGGGGAACTATATGTGTTTTCTGATCCTGTATTCGAACTTTGGTTTAAGAGGGAGTATTGTTGAGCTGAATTGTATGGGGAAAACCGACTGTTTAACAATGTTAATGTCAATTTCCGTTTATTTTATTCTTGTGTGCAAATAATAAGTCTTTTGCATTTAAAACACTTGTTATTTGCATCCAAAGAATAAACTTTAACTCTGTGTTAAAACAAAGCTTTTACTGACAGATGTTTTGAACTTTGAATAGTTTGTATTTCAGCTTGTTAAGTTTGATTTTTACTTTTTAGCCTCACTGAAGGTCTCTGCAGTATAGAGCCAATATACTTGCTTTTTTGTCAACTATACACAGGGGATTTGCCCTATCCGTTTATTTCCTTTTTGCCTTATTTAGTGCCGCTATCAGATACCTTCCTTTTGCCCCTATGTCACTCCAGCAAGTGTTGGCAATCAGTCGCCACACCGTCGCTCTCTTTCTTCCATAGTCCGACAGCCTGAGAATGGCGTTTACTTCGCCCACTTCGTTACCTGGTAAACTTTGACTTTTACCGGGTATTTACCTTCTTTGTTAAATGATTAGAGACTACATAGGAGATGACCTCGTTTTAAGAGTGTTGAACTAAATTTTAAACGGTGTTTGGATATTTATAAACAATTAGACGGAAATGTATTTGGATATTCATCCTTTTATATCGCATTTTTATCCAGCTCCAATGTTTTATTCATCTGTGCGTATCAATCGGGATAAATGATTTCATAAAAAATAAGGTCACATTCTCTACAATTGATAACGATGGAACATATATACTTGAAATATGAATAGGCAATCAAGACACTACTTATTTTCAAAATATTCTATTAAAACTTAAGCCAATTTGAAAATAAAATGTTACTTTGCAGAAAAAAGAGAAGTATGCGCACAAAATATCAATATGAGAACTTAAATGAAATAGATTTTGAGAATCTTATTATTGCTATATGCCAGAATATATTGGGTATAGGATGCAAAACATTCTCCCAAGGAAAAGACGAAGGGAAAGACAGTTGGTTTGAAGGAAAAGCTGAAAATTTTCCTTCATGTGCATCACAATGGGAAGGGGTGTTTGTGATACAAGCAAAACATACAACTTCATCGGAAGCTAGCTGTTCAGATAACAACTTTTATAAAAATCAAACTAGCATAGTTTCTAAAGAAATAAATCGTTTATTAGAAGTTCAAAAGCAACATCCTTTTGATAACTATTTACTCTTTACTAATAGAAAATTAACAGGTGGTGAACATCCTGAAATTACCAATAGATTGATTTCGGAGCTAAATATAAAGAATGCAGATGTTGTAGGAAAAGAACAACTTGATTCATATTTAGCATCATATCCCAAAATTGTCCAACAATTTGGTCTACACAAATTTAATGCTCCCGAACGATTTTACGAAAAAGATATTCAGGAAGTCATTTTACTTTTTAGTGATGTAAATGATTATTTAAATTTCACTCCATGCAATAGTAGTAACTCTCTTTTGAATATTGATAAAAAGGAAAAGAATCTATTGAATGATTTAAGTGATGAGTATTTTGATTTTATTAAAAAGCAATCGTTACCATATTTTGTTGAGATTGAAAAGTTTCTCAAAGACCCCAAAAACAAGCGGTATACTTTAAAATATCAAAATACAATCGCTGACTTACAAGCATATATAATACAACATAGAGGGGAATTCCCTTCTTTCATGGAGGTAATAGAACATATCGTTAACACTATTGTTGATTTAGACAAAGAAGAAATAAAAGATAGAAGAAACTTGTTTCGAATATTTGTTCATTTTATGTATTTTAATTGCGATATAGGTAAAATTAAATGATAGCTCCTAATAAATATTTAGATTTAAACCTCTCTATTCTCAATTTAGGAGGTATAATCTTGAAGATTCTTCAATCCTCAGGAATAATGAGATATGATGATCTTCTTGATAGATTAGTTTTTGTTCAAGGAGAAAATACCAAAGAAGTATTTTCATCAACTCTTAGTTTCCTATATTTATTAGGGAAAATACAATATAATAAGAATTTAGATACCATAGAATTACTACGATGAAATTGAGTCAATTATATTCTAATACAAGTACTTTTAAAGATATTGTATTCAACAACGGTATCAATCTAGTAATAGGTAAAGTTACTAAAAAATATGACCTTACCAAAGATTCACACAATCTTGGAAAATCAACATTGATTGGAGTGCTAGATTTTATGCTTCTGAAACAGATTGACAACAAGCATGTCTTTAAAAAATTTGAAACTAAATTTAATGGGATTGTTTTATTTTTGGAGATTTTTTTAAATTCAGGCGACTATTTAACTATTCGCCGTAGCATTAATGAACCTAACAAAATATCATTCAAAAGAAACAACCAAAAAACTCGTTTAAGTGAAGATTCTGACTGGGATATCCTTGACATGGGGCTATCACCAAGCATAAAGGCTTTAAATGCCTATCTTGCTTTTGACATACTCACTAATTGGAATTATAGAAAATCTATAACATACTTTTTGCGAGGTCAAAATGATTACAATGACGTATTCCAATTAGGAAAATTCCAAAATGGGAAACATGTTGATTGGAAACCTTTTATGTTTGATCTACTTGGATTTAATGGAAAGCTGTTAACTCAAAAATATAATTTTGACAGTCAAATTGAAAATCAAACCAAATTTATTAATAGTATTAAAAATGAATTTTCTGTAGATGAGGGAGAAATAGACAAGATAAAAGGACGAATAGCATTAAAGCATTCAGAATTAGAAGAGACTAGGAAACAAATAGATAGTTTTAATTTTTATAAACAAGAACGTAGTTTAAATAAGAATCTCGTTGATAATATTGAGAATTCTATCGCAGAGTTTAACTCTTTGGAATATAGTCTTTCTTATGAATTAGATAAGGCTCAAAAATCCATAGCTAATTCAGTTTCATTCGACATGGAACAGTTGAAAGACATATATTCTGATGTAGAAGTCTATTTTCCTCAATCTTTGAGTAAAAGCTACGAAGAATTGGTACAATTCAATAATGATATTACCAAAGAAAGAAATAAGTATTTAAAAGAACGTATTAAGGCTATTACAGAAGAATTACAAGAAGTACGTCAAAAGTTACAAGAGTTAAATGCCCAAAGAAATGAAACTTTAAATGTTTTACAATCTAAGGATTCATTTAAGAAGTTCAAGACTTATCAAATTAATCTTGCAAGACTTGAAGGTGAAATCTCGAAATTAGAAGAACAACTTAAAAGTATTGATAAAATTGCAAACTTAAAGGATATTGTATCGGAAATCGATAGTAAACTTGAAGTTACGATAAAGGAGATAAATGATAATATAAAGTATCAAGATAACCCTATTAATGCAGAAATTAAGAAAATCTTCAATGAGGTTTTCCGCACAGTGTTTAATGTCGAAGCATTATTATATGTCACACAAAACACTAATGGTAATGTAGAATTCAAAACTGATGTAGCTGAGTCATCAAGAATTACAGCTGAAAGTAATGGATATACCTATCGAAAAATGCTTTGTGTAGCTTTTGATGTGGCTGTTTTAATCGCATATCGTAAACATTCATTTTATCGTTTTGTTTATCATGACGGAGTTTTAGAAGGATTGGACAATCGTAAGAAGAAGAAATTCATAGAACTCGTACAAGAATATTGCAAACTATATGATATTCAATATATATGTACTTCAATAGAAGACGATTTGCCCATTGAAATTCTAGAAACGTTCACCACAGAAGAGAAGTGTTTAACCCTTGATGATTCTGGTGATGATGGCAAATTGTTTGGTTTCAGTTTTTGATATTTAATAACATTCTATGTCTCTTAAGGAAATAGAAAATTCCGTTGAGAGACATAGATATAATCATATAAACGAATAGAATACGATTACTATGGAAATGTTTTTAAACCACAACTGTTTAAAATGCGGTTACCCCTTATATGATAGTGTAAACGACTATGCAGTAAGTAGATATGGTTTTCCATTATGTAAAGTATGTCAAAACTGGCTTACAGAAAAGTCTAAAGCTACCGAATATGCTAAAAGGTTATATCTAGCTTTGAAACAGAGAAATGTACCTGCGGAACTTGAAAAGTACGATGGACATAAAACAATTGATATAGCGATAACATGTCTTAAAATAAATATAGAAGTTGACGGGAGTCAACATAATATGGATTCGAGACAAGCTTTGTCTGACCTAAATCGCACGAAATTCTCATTAGATAAAGGCTTTTTCACATTAAGAGTTCCTAATTCATTGGTAAAAGATAATATAGAAAAAACCGCAGATATAATTGTTGATATATTGCAGAAGAGGAAAGAAGAAATAGAGAAATCTAAACATGCAAATGAAACCGATATATCGCCTAAAGAACTGCAACTTCATGAATTAGTAACGGATTTTCTATCTTGGTTCTATATCGTATTTGAACAAGATTGGGCATATGGAAAAGAATGCATTAAATATCAAGATTGCGATGGGCTATTATCTACAAATCACGAAAATTGGGGAAATAAAGAGTATATGTTGATGTCTTTTTATAAATTGATTGAATATATGACAGAAAATAAGATATTTAATTCTACTATGCCTAATTGTTCTGACAGTGACGCAGATAATGAAGTGTGCTTTAATATAATAAGATGTTATTTTGGAGAATTCATAGACAATCTTCCTCAAAATTTATTCAAATCCTAGCAATACAGTATAAAACCTAATTGCACACAATTTGCACACATCTCAGGAAAATAAAGGAAAGAGGGAGATAGTACTTGAAAAAGAAATAAAAAAGAGGAGAATGAAGTGCATTGATAATCAATCATTTGCGACTCAGGGGGTCTGGAGGATATCAGGTGTATGATAGACTTTTCAATATTTGGCTTAGGAGGAATTACTGATTTAACCGGAAACATCAGTGCTAACCATCTTCGCGGCTGTCGGTGATTGGTATAAAAATAAAAGACCGGTGTCAGTTCATTCGACGACACCGGTCTTTTATCCTTTTATTCATCAATCAAGTTTCTACTTTACTTCGATGCCCTTGTTTTTCAAAGTCATATTCAATATTGTAGTATACTTCGTGTACTGAGCATCCGTCAACGTTTTTTTCATCAACTTCAGATTTCCGTAGACAGCGTTACGAACCAGGGTGTCTTTATTCTTTTTTGACGTAGTGGCTCTTCCCATCTGCTCGTCAAAGTAGTTACAAATGTTGGCTACTTCTTCTGCCTGTACAGAAGATAAATTCAGGTATTTACCCAATTTATTCACATTGATGTTACCTTCCCATTTTGCAACTGTAGGTTGATTTTCTGCTGCAAATGTGGTGGCAGCAAGGCAGAGTGCTGCTACTAATGTTAATCCTAATCTTTTCATAATACCTACTTTTTTAATTGTTATTCCTGAAAACTAATCTTTGTCCCTATCCTTATCATAAGGACCCCTAATACCTATTAAAAACAATTGTTAAGCTCTTAGCTTTTTCTTTTTACCTATGCAAATATACAAATATGTTGTTCAACATAAAAGGGATAGGGAAGGGAAGTAGGCAATAAGGTGTCATTTCTTGATGTATATCAAGAAAGAAGTGTGAAAAAGATAACATTATTGCGAAAATTGAAACAGTTTTGTAATAAGATACCTATATGGAACAGAATAGTGTCACCAGAAACGGCACGCTAAAGTCCACAATGAAACCATGAAAGATAGAGACTATGACGAATTCCTGCCCTGAACAACGGGTGATAATGGGAAGAGTCGTATCCATAGTGGTAGCTCCTCCGACTGAAATGGGGGCCAGTTTTCCGAAGAACTTTACCAATAAAGGAGCACAAAGCAAGGCGATGATTTCGCGCATGATATTTGAGAGCAGTGCGATGGTTCCCAGTTCGGCTCCTTTGTATTCGGTGATGAAAATGCTTGAGAGTGAATAATACCCGAATCCGGAACCCACTGCCATGCAATCGGCCGGTGAGCGATGCGATAGAAAGAGACTGACTACGGCACATCCTGCCAGTGTGCCCAGAATGGTCATTACGGGTAGGAAGAGTAAGCGCGGATTCAGTGACCGGAAACTTTTCAATGTTTGCGGATCATTGCCTATACTGATACCGACACAAAACATCAGCCCGCATAAAGCATAAAAACTGAGTTTGCTTTGGCTGAAATCATATGGAATCAGATGAAAAAGTCCGCACAGGGTGCCGACGATAAAAAAAGAGACGATAATAAGGCTGCCTTTCATGGCTTCACCTCCTTTTTCTGATAACGTGCATAAAGCAGATACCATAGTCCCCATGCAGCCAGTGTGCTTCCGGCTACGGCTGCTGTGGTGATGATGAAGGCTTCCAGCCCGATGGCGTGCAGTCCTTTCACGATGGCTTCGTTGCCTCCTACATCGATGCCGAGGAGGAAGAGCAACAGCCATATTAATAATGTGATGACTTTATGTATCCATGTGAGTCTTTTGCTACGTAACAGGTAGCCAAGCAGCATACCTGTAAGCATGATTCCGATTATTATAAACATATAAATGTGCTTTTAGGGCACAAAGATAGTGGTTTCTTTATAAATCCGGCATCGTTGGGGGAACTGCGTGGTTTTTAACCGTCAGCATGTAGTTGGTTTCTGCGCTGAATCCAACCATTCCGGTACCGCCGTTCACATTGCTGGGGAAAGCAATGGGCTCACTTAAGGTATTGTCATAGGCATCTGAGTCGAGCAGGTTCAGTGCTCTCAGATAATAATATTCTTTTTCGGTGATGCTGAGTATGCGGATATAGACATCTGTTTTTATCCATGTATATTCACTTCCCCAGAATCCCCATCCGTAAATATCGTTATAGACAGTCATTGTATAACTTCCGTCCGCGAAACGTGAGTCGTCAAATACGGCATACTTGTTAGTGACACTGCCGAACAGGCCGTTTTCGTCATCTTCTTCCGTACTCGGCTTGCCGTCGGTCAATACCACATCTTCGTTTGTCTGCAACTTAAAACTTTTCGACATGGCCGATTCCCAGTTAATCTGGTCACCCTGTTGCCAATAGTATTTCCAGTATTTCCGCTGTTCCACAATGATCCGATAGAAATTCTTCTCCCCCGGACGGTCGTTTATTTGGATTTGATAACGGAGATGTCTTCTCGGCGGAGTCCCGTAACCATAGTTACTTGGTATTCTCATGATAGAGACTGTATCTACCTTTTCTATCTTCCCGATAGGTTGGGGGACGGTGACTTCCGCCCATGCATGATATGCACCGTCATCTGTCATGGCGTCTATGCGGACTACATCGCCCGGACGGAAAGTACTGTTGATATAAAAACGTCCTTTATCGCTGCTGTACGGATCGGGGCGCAGCGTTTCGCTGAGAGAACCGTTAATGCGTACTTCCACAGTGGCTCCGTTGATTTGTCCGATTTGGTTTCTGCCGGTAAAGTTCAGGAACAGTTCGTTGTAAGTGCTATCGGCGTTGATGATGGCGTTCATCACCAGTTTAGGCGGATTCTCCTTCAGATCGAAAGGGAGATCGTGGTTGCAGGCTGTGGCAGATATAATAACCAGCAGGAACAGGAGTATGTCGTGAATGGATCGTTTCATAAATACTTAGAATTTATATGTATAACTGAATGAAGGAATACAAGGCAACAAGGTGAATTTCCGGATGACCGGTATGCGGTTGCCTTGTGCTTGTTCGCCTTGAGTATATTCGGTCTTTTTGTAGGTGCGATATACCAAGGTAGGGTTCATGGCATTGTATACATTATATATACTGACGTTCCAGATACGCATGCCATGTCGTGTTTTCTTGCTGAAATTAACACCTACATTGAGCCGGTGCGTGGCGGGAAGGCGATAGTTGTTGCGGTGCTTGACATAATCTCCTTCTTGTATCGATGAATTGTTATCGCCCGGACGGATGATAGCCGTCAGTTCAGTGGGGATTGTGGTTGTACCTCCGGTGGTAAGTATCCATGAGGCACTTACGTCGATTCGTTCGTTGAACCGGTGGTTGAGGGTCAGGTCTATATTGTGCCTCCGGTCATATTTATATGGAAAGCGTGCCCCATTGTTTATCCCTCCTTTGGCAAATTTACGGTCACTCTTGGCCAATGTATATGCCAGCCATCCGGTTGTCTTCCCGATGGTTCTCTGTGCCATGAATTCTATACCCATGGAGCGTCCGCGTCCCATCTCCACTTTGTCTTCCCATCCGGTGGAAGAGCCGAGGAAACTGACTCCGTCTTTGTATTCAAGCACATTTTTCATTCCTTTATAGTAGCTTTCCACCGAGAATTCCCATCCGTCGATTCCTGTGTAATAGCCACCCAACGATACCTGATGCGCCTGCATAGGTTTGATTTTATTGGTCACCGGCACCCACAGGTCGGTGGGCATGGCGAACGGCATGGATGAAATCAAGTGTACATACTGGCTCATTTTGGTGTAAGAAGCTTTGATTACGATGTCCTTGTTGAGCTGATAGCGTGCGGAGATGCGGGGTTGTATGGAGAAATAGTTTTTCTTTTGCACTTGGAAAGTCGAGAAGTGCAGGCCCAGGTTCATACGCAGGCGACTGCTCAGGTTGAAGTTGTCTTCAAGGTAGGCAGATGCTTCGTGGGCAAGGATTTCGCTGTTAGAGGCGGTATAATACGTCGTATCCCGCTCGATGGTTTCTCCGGTCTTGTCGAATATCTTTGAGGTGGATACTTCCGGGCGGAAACTATGGTGCAGGTATTGCATTCCGAACTTGACATGGTGTGCGGGGATAGGATTATAGTCAAAATCTATCTGAGCACTCCAGTCCCGGATTCCCGATTTATAGTCGGCTTTATAGCGGTTCCAGGTTATTTGGTTGTTTGTATGTATCTCGTTCTTGGTGAACGTGCTGACGTCAAACTTATAGTTATTGAAAGCGACTGTGGTATTGCTGAACAGTTTGTTGTTAAAGATGTAATTCCAGCGTCCCGAAACGATGGTGTTGCCCCAGTTCATTTTTCCGCCGTCCCTGTACTTGTCTTCGTCACCGTAGTAAGTGTCGTCATACTTTGTCATGAAATGGTCTTTGCCATTGTATGCACTGAGGAAGAGGCGGCTCCGGTCGGAGAATTTATGGTTGATTTTGGCATTGATGTCATAAAAGTAATAACTGTACTTTTCTTCTTTCGGCATGAAGGGTTTGGCCAGCAGGTCGATGTAGGAGCGGCGGGCAGAAATGTTGAAAGAAGTCCGGTCCTTGATGATCGGCCCTTCGAAATTGAGTTTGCTGGTCAGGAGTCCTATACTGACTACGCCATGATAGTTCTTCATGTCGCCATCATTGGTGCGTACGTCAATTACGGAGGAGAGGCGTCCGCCGAAGCGGGCGGGGAAAGAACTTTTGAAGAGGGTTACTTTCTTTACGGCTTCGGGAGTGAAGACAGAGAAGAATCCTAATAAATGATCTACGTTGTACACCGGTACACCGTCCAGCAAGATCAGGTTCTGGTCGGGGCCACCACCACGTACATACAATCCGGCAGATCCTTCCATTCCGGCCTGTACGCCCGGCATCAACTGGATGGCTTTCATTACATCTGCTTCTCCCAGTATGCTGGGAGTGTTTTTTATTTGTGTCATCGGTATCTCGCTGGCACCCATTTGAGTGGCCATGATCCCCGATTCGGTCTTGTCCGACACGACGACCACTTCTTGCAGCATGTTGCTGTCTTTCATCCGGATGTTCAGCAGGGTGTCACGGGTCAGGGTCAGTACGTGTTGCTGGCTGGTGTAACCCAAATAGGAGAAGCTCAACTGAGCTTCTCCTTCTGGCAGCGTAATGCTGTAGAAACCGTAAGGATTGGTGGTGGTTCCTTGATGATGACGACTCTCAAGAATATTGGCACCAATCAGCGTTTCGGCAGACGCCCCGTCAGTTACGTATCCACTGATAGTAAACCTGCGGCTTACGGGTTTGGGGGGGATTTTTTGTAACAGGATGTGCTTTCCTGTTATTTTATAGCTTATCGGTTCGTTGGCAAACAACTGGTTCAGAACCTCTCCGAGAGGTTTCTTCTGTACGTTGAGGCTGACTTTATGGTCGAGTTTCACTTCTTCACCGTAGATGAAAGAGAAACCGGTGGCTTGTTCTATATGCCGGATAATCTCTGAGAGGCTGGTGTTTTGCAGCTTGAGGGTGATCCTGGGCTCCGGTGTCTGCGCGTTGATAGTCGAAAAGAATATGGAAACCACACACATCAGAATGTAACTTCTGATGTGGTGGAAATCCGGATTGGATTTTCTCATGTTTAGTTAAGTTTAGTAGTAATCGTTATTTCTTCATTGTTGTGTGAATAGTTGAATTTACCGACTGTATGCAGCAGATCGAGAATCTGATCGAGTCCTTCTCCGTCGGAGAATCGTGCCGTGATCCGGTAGTTCTGCAATGCTTTGTCTGCTATGGAGATGTTTACACCAAACGTGTTGGACAACTGTCGGGCGATCTCCTGCAGGGGAAGGTTGGTGAAGACTAATTCGCCATTCCGCCAGGCTATCTCTTCGGCAGCGCGATCTGAAACTTCAAGGGTCATGCTCTTTTTCACCTTATTATATATAGCACTTTCGTTTGGCTTCAGAACCATGCGCACAGAATTGGCTTTATTGCTCACCACCACGGAACCTTCGAGTAGGGTGGTTTTCACTTCCGGATCGTCCGGATAGGACTCTACGTTGAAGTGAGTTCCCAGTACCTCTACATTGACCGACTCTGTCTGTACGATGAAAGGGTGTTCCCGATTCTTCGTCACTTCGAAATACGCTTCTCCTTTCAAGTCCACTTCCCTGTGTTTCCCCTTGAATTTCTCGGGATAGGTGAGAGAAGAGAAATGGTTCAGCGTCACTTCCGTTCCATCGGGTAACTTTATAGTCCGTGTGTCGGCCAGTGTAGAAACGGTTTGCAAGGCGGCAGGTTTCAGATAGCAATAAGTGCTCCATCCGATGTAGCAGAACAAAGCGATGGCGGCTACTGCCGAGAAAATGCGTATAGAGAAAAGCCGGTGTGCCGGACGTGGCAATCGCTTCTCTAATATCTGATAGCTTGCCGCTGCCGAGAATCTTCCTCTGGGCGAGCGGGTGGAGGCTATGAGTTTCTCCAATAATCGGTTAAGTTCCTGGTCGGTATACTTCATTTTTTATTTCGTTATTTTTTCACCAGCCGGATAGACATTTGGGTCGTTTCCGACTTTCCGTTCTGAGGCCGGCAGATAAGCTGAATGTATTCATTCGTTCCCACTTTCTGGGGATAGACCAGAATAGTGGCTTTGGCCGATTTACTGCCTCCCTTGATGGTGACTTTATTATCTTTAATCTTAAAAAACTGTGCCGAAGAACTTCCGGGTTTCGTCGGACGTGAGGGTGATTCGATGAAGACAATCCGGTCTTCTTTCGTTTTATCAACCGCAATGATCTTTACCTGGAATTCGGCTTCCGCAGTATTCTTTGGGTAAGAGAAGTCCTGCGCTTTCTTTTCGAATCCCAGATATTCCTTGGGATAGGAGTTGTTGCCGTTTTCGCATGCAGTGAAACACAGTGCCATCGTAAACAATGCAAAGGTTGTAGGTCTTAATAACTTCTTCATAAGCTAAGTCTTTGTGTTTTGATTAAAATGAATTTCACTGATAAAGACAGAGCGTTCGAAGGATCTCCCTATCGGGAATGTGCAAATAAAAGTTAAATCTTGTCCATCGTTTCCGGCCGGTGGTTCATTGTTTATCGTTCATCGTCAATATCGCTTCTTTCAGTCGGATTGTTGCTTTCTGGAGTTGGGCGTCTACGGTCTTTGTGCTGATGCCCAATTCTTCGGCCACCTGTGCATAGCTTTGTTTTTCTTCGCGGACGCGGATGAACACTTCTCTGCAACGTTCGGGCAGGCGGTCGAGCGCCTTCACATAGATGGCGAACAGCTCTTCACTGATCATTGATTCCTCGGGCGAATCGCTTTGTGCTTCCGGTTCCGGCAATACTTCGGTGGATACGGTTGTGCGCCTGTTCTCTTTTTCCAGATAGTTGAGTGAGGCGTTTTTCACCAGTATGAAGCAATAGTCCTCAATGCTTTTGACTTCGGGCAACGAACTGCGTTGTTCCCAGAGTTTCAAGAATACATCAAGTACGATCTCTTGCGACCATTCTTCCCGCTTTACGTAATAGTAGGCAATGCGGTAAAGCCGGTCGTACGTCATATCGTAGAAGGATCGGAACGCCGTTTGCGAGTCCAGCTCCTTCATTCGTCTTAATAGTTTTCGAACCTCTGATTCGGTCATGACTTTATAATTTTAGTTGTCCACCCGGAGAAGATCGCTCATGATGCTGTCGGAAATAAAAATTCCTTCTCGGGTGAGGCGCAGAGCACCTTCGTGTATTTCTAATTTGCCGTTTTCTAAAGAAGGACGTGCCATCTTGAGGCAGTATTGTTCCAGTTCGGTTCCATAATCGTTGCGGAGGCGTTCGAGTGAAATTCCCCATTGAGTGCGGACGGAGGTAATGACAAATTCATTGTACCGGGTAGTCAGATCCCGTTCTTCCCGTTCAAAGTCCCGTTTGCCGCTTTTGATGCCTGCTATGTATTTCTCTATCGACGAACAGTTCCATTCGCGTGTTGCTCCGTCGAAAGAGTGTGCCGACGGACCACAACCGAGGTAACTGGCCCCTTGCCAGTACGAAGTGTTATGGCGTGAATACATTCCCGGCTTGCAAAAGTTGGATATTTCGTAGTGCTCATATCCTGCTTCCTGCAGCCGGTCTATCAATAAGGTGAAGAACCGGACACTGCTGTCCTCGTCCACTTCTTCAACCTGGTGTTTTTGCAACATTCTATAAATAGGAGTACCTTCTTCATAAATCAGGTGGTAGGCCGAAACATGCTCCACATTGAGGGCAATGGCCTGTTGCAGGTCCTTTTCCCAACGCTCTGCTGTCTCACCGGGAAGTCCGTAAATCAAGTCGATACTGATGTTGCGGAACCCGTAGGTACGGCATAATTCTACTGCACGAATGGCTTGAGTGGCATTGTGGCGTCGCTTCAATAACGTAAGCGTGGCATCATCAAAAGTCTGGATACCCATACTGATGCGGTTGAATGGCAAGCGGGAGAGCATTTGCACATATTCCGGACAGAGGTCATCCGGATTGGCTTCAAGCGTTATTTCATGGCAATTTTCCATTCCGTATACACGCCGGACGGTGTCGAACACTTTCCGGAAGTCCTCTTCATCAAGTTGCGAAGGAGTACCTCCACCAAAGTAGAGCGTTTCTATGGGCTCTCCTTTCAGGTAAGTATATCTCATTTCCAGCTCCTTGCAGAGGGCTTCGATGTAGTGTCCTTTCCGTTCGCTTCGCGTGGTGGAGTAAAAATCGCAATAAATACAGCGTGTCTTACAGAAGGGGACATGTATGTATATGCCTGCCATGATAGTCTGAGTTATTTTTGCGTTTTAAATTGCAAAAGTAAGGTTTTCGTTTTAGTAAACAACTTTGCAGGGCATATATTCTTTCTTATTTAACGGGAGGAAAGTTCCTTTTTAACCATTTGACAATCTGATTATCTGATGATCTCAGAATGCTTTCGTTTTGTGCCGCTCTGAAGGTTGGAGAAAAAAACGCCTGCATTTGCCGGTAGGATTTTCCCATGTGTCGCAGATCTGTGATATCTGTTCTCCAATAGATAGCTGTGCGGCGGAATCCTGCCCTTTTTCTTTTATTTTCCTCTTCCTCCGGTGATTCTGTTATATATGGTTTGACTGGCTTTACAGAACAACCGGAGGAGAAAGAGGCATTCATACGGCCTTTTTGTTATAACAATATATGTAATGTGGCAAAACATGAGGAGATTTTCGGAAATGAAGTAAGCATTTCCGGAAAGTGCTTACTTCTTTGGGTCCGAATGCTTACTTCTTTTTCCGGAAATACACCGTCTTTGTGCTGAAAAACCGCCGTCTTTTGCCTCAAATACTCCCGTTTTGCGCCGAAAACTCCGTTACTGAATCCTATTTCATTCAGTTTGGCAGAAGGTAGTGTAAGCAGATGTGAGGTGGATAATGCTTTTTAATAGATAATAAAGGAAAAGACTTTCATTCTGACAAACGGTTTATTCTCTTCCCGTTTGTATCAACATGTTACATAACATTGTTTAGTAACACTGTCAGTTTTATTGCTTTTCATTTGATTAATGCCTAATTTGCGCCTCAGTAAAAAAAGGGTATGCGAAAAACACATACTGAATCATTCATTTAAATCTTATATATCATGAAAAAGACCTTAAGAATTTGTTTAGGAGTGACTTTCTTTTTATTTGTTTCTGTTAATGTCTGTTTGTCTGCGTTGAAAAACAAAGATAAAAAAGCGAATATGAAGATGCTTACTTTAGAGTGTCTTGCAATGGGAGAAGGTACTGATACCGGAGAAGGAGGAGGAGGCAACTATTCATGTACAGTAACTGTAGAATGTGGATTTCCTCTATCTGGTTCAGTATCTTGTAGTGGTAAAAAATGTAGTAGAGGGCTTGATTGGTTAAATGGTGCCTATGTTGAATGTGATGGAAATAAGACTTATTGCTAAAGGGTAATGAATAGAATATTGATTCTTATTATCGCAATTTTATGTTTTTCTTCTTGTAACAACAAGGAGAAAAATCGTAACTTAATGTATTGTCAGTCGGAAATTAAGATAGAAGAATATCCTGATTCTAGTTTCTTCTCCAACATTACGTGTATGACTTATTATAAGAATAAGATATATGTTTTGGATAAAAAACGGGGAGACATTGTGGCGTTAAGTGATAACTTAAAAGAGATGGAATATGTTAGCAAACATGGTGAAGCCCCTTATGAAACAACATGGCCATTTACCTTTAATGTACTGAATGACACGGTATATGTTGTTGATTTTGGAACAAAGTCAATGAAAAAATTTCATGGAGGAGTTTTCTATGGTGATTTTTCACTTTCAAATGCAAATGAAAACAGATTTAGTCTCAATGATTCTTTAATCTTTTTATCTGCGAATACGGATTCGACAAGTTTTCTAATGATTGATAAATATCACCCAAACAAACAAATCCCAATGGGAAAGGTTGTACGAGAAAAAACTCCTTTTAAAACCATTATATCTAACAAGAAACATATTCTTTATGATCAAGGCAAAGGAATATTTTCGATTTCAAATTGCTACCCTTATATAGAGCAATATAATATTCATGGAGAATATATTAAAACATTTGATATCTCTTCAATTCCTATAATAAAAGAAGCAACAGAAATTGCTAAAAAGAATTCTAATAAAGAGAAATCTGTCTATATATACATACGTGATGCTTATCTTGCAAATGACCATATATATATACTGTGTTCATCACGGAGCTCATCAGGCGATTATCGTGTAAATACTATTTTGAAATTATCAATCAATGACGAAATGAAGCATATCTCTACCTACATTCTTCCACATGATATATATTCTTCTTTTTGTGTTTCAGACACATATCTATTTGCTTCACAAGAAGTGGCAGGAGTAACCATTGAAAAAATAAAAATAGGTGATGCGAAAAAATAAATTCTTTACCTTATTTATATTGCTTTGCATTATATGGGGATGTAGCAATAATCAAAAAAAAGAAAATGATGTTACTAAAACTCCCCAAAAGGATGTTTATAACTTAATAGGGAAAAGGGTAACCTCCATTGATTCTATTGTGTCAAATAAGACTTGTAGAGTTATTTTTCTATTTAACTATTATGATTGTGGGAGTTGTATAGATTTAGGATTCTCTATTACAAAAAAAATAGATTCTCTTTATAGAAATAATAAAGTAGCTATTATTTCAACTATGGGAAGCCCTTCATCTTTCCAGAAACGTAATAAATATTATGAGTATATATATCTTGACTCAAAAGATCTGATAAGAAAAGAATTGAAATATGTTCCAACACCTATAATGCTTTTATTGGATTCTTCAAACTGTATAAAAGACTATATATTCCCTAATACATCAGATGATAGAGAAGTTGTTCCATTTATAGAATCTGTTTTATAAGGAAGCATAAGCCAAGAGGTATATTATATTGGTGTTACCAAGTTCGATAATACGGAAAGTTGTTATCCTAATTCAACTTCGTTTAGAGAGTGCCAAGAGTTTGTGACACTGTGATATCTGCTTAATAAACAGATCCTGTATGTTACATAACATTGTTTAGTAACACTGTCAGTTTTATTGCTTTTCATTTGATTAATGCCTAATTTGCGCCTCAGTAAAAAAAGGGTATGCGAAAAACACATACTGAATCATTCATTTAAATCTTATATATCATGAAAGTATATCAGACTAACGAAATTAAGAACATTGCCCTTCTTGGCAATGACGGCTCAGGAAAAACCACTCTCACAGAAGCGTTGCTCTATGAGAGTGGTATTATAAAACGTCGCGGCAGGATTACTGCCAAGAATACCGTAAGCGATTACTTTCCGGTGGAACAGGAATATGGATATTCCGTCTTTTCAACTATTTTTCATGTGGAATGGAATGGAAAGAAACTGAACATCATAGACTGTCCGGGCAGCGATGACTTTGTAGGTGCTGCCATGACGGCACTCAACGTAACCGATACAGCTATTTTGCTGCTGAACGGACAATATGGACCGGAAGTGGGAACACAAAATCATTTCCGCTATACCGAAAAACTGGGTAAACCGGTAATCTTCCTGGTGAATCAACTCGATAACGAGAAGTGCGATTATGATATGGTGCTTGAACAACTGAAGTCCATTTACGGACCGAAAGTGGTTCCCGTCCAGTATCCTTTGGCTACAGGCCCGAATTTCAACTCACTGATCGACGTGCTGCTGATGAAGAAATACTCTTGGGGACCCGAAGGTGGAGCACCCACTATTGAAGAGATCCCGGCCGAAGAGATGGACAAGGCTATGGAAATGCACAAAGCCCTGGTAGAAGCCGCTGCTGAGAATGATGAAGGCTTGATGGAAAAATTCTTCGAACAGGATTCACTGACAGAAGACGAAATGCGTGAAGGTATCCGCAAAGGATTGGCTGCACGTGGCATGTTCCCCGTATTCTGTGTCTGTGCAGGCAAAGATATGGGTGTACGTCGTCTGATGGAGTTTCTGGGTAATGTAGTGCCCGGTGTATCCGAAATGCCGAAAGTGCATAATACCCGTGGTGAAGTGGTGGAACCCGATCCCGATGGGCCTACTTCACTCTATTTCTTCAAAACAGGTGTGGAGCCGCATATTGGCGACGTTCAATACTTCAAGGTGATGAGCGGAAAAGTGCACGAAGGAGATGACTTTACGAATGCCGACCGCGGTTCGAAAGAACGTGTGGCACAGATTTATGCTTGTGCCGGTGCCAACCGTATCAAAGTAGAAGAGATGGTGGCCGGTGATATCGGCTGTACCGTGAAGCTGAAAGATGTTCATACCGGAAACACGCTAAATGGTAAAGGTGCCGAAAACCGGTTTAATTTTATTAAATATCCGAATTCTAAATATTCACGCGCCATCAAACCGGTGAACGAAGCCGATACAGAGAAGATGATGGTTATCTTGAACCGTATGCGCGAGGAAGATCCGACTTGGGTCATCGAACAATCGAAAGAATTGAAACAGACCATCGTACATGGTCAGGGTGAATTCCACCTCCGTACTTTAAAGTGGCGTCTGGAGAATAATGAAAAACTTCAGGTGAAATTCGAGGAACCGAAGATTCCTTATCGTGAGACCATCACTAAGGCGGCCCGTGCCGACTATCGTCATAAAAAACAATCGGGTGGTGCCGGACAGTTTGGTGAAGTGCACTTGATTGTAGAACCATATTATGAAGGAATGCCGGTGCCCGATACGTATAAGTTCGGTGGACAGGAATTTAAGATTAATGTGAAAGGTACCGAAGAAGTTCCATTGGAATGGGGCGGAAAATTGGTATTTGTTAACAGTATTGTCGGTGGTTCTATCGATGCCCGCTTCCTGCCTGCTATCCTTAAAGGTATCATGTCCCGTATGGAGCAGGGACCTCTCACCGGTTCGTACGCCCGCGATGTACGTGTCATCGTATATGACGGAAAGATGCACCCGGTAGATTCTAATGAAATCTCGTTCATGCTGGCCGGACGCAATGCTTTCAGCGAAGCATTTAAGAATGCGGGACCGAAGATTCTCGAACCTATTTATGATGTAGAAGTCTTTGTGCCTTCCGATAAGATGGGTGATGTGATGGGAGATCTTCAGGGACGTCGTGCCATGATCATGGGCATGAGCAGCGAAAACGGTTATGAAAAGCTGGTCGCTAAAGTGCCTTTAAAAGAGATGTCTTCTTATTCGACAGCGCTCAGCTCGCTTACCGGAGGTCGTGCTTCGTTCATTATGAAATTTGCAAGTTACGAACTTGTTCCGAGTGATGTGCAGGATAAATTAATAAAAGACTTCGAATCCAAGCAAACAGAAGAATAATGTGGTTACAGCCTGCCGGACTGCGGGCTGCAAATGGCTGAACTGCTGAGTTATAAAGCTATGAGGAGTGTACAATGTATGTGCAACTGCTCGTAGCTTTATTCTTTTAAGGCATTCTGCTTGTGGTTGTAGCTGCCGTTACATGCCATTGACAGTTCGTCGGTCGCCTCTTGAAACCTGCTTACTCATTAACAATGATTAAAGAAAGTAGATTTTCTGAAGAGAAATCTTTAATTTTTTATTAAATTTGCAAACCAAAGGCATGTACGTTTTGTTATAGTGGTCAGAATACGACCTAAAAAACGTCTTTCGGTTAATTATAGAGAACATCCTGTTAAAACAGGTTAAGCTGTTAGGAGTGTTAATTAGGGAGTGTTAATTTTGTTGCTATGAAAAAGTCAACAATCTGGATATTAGGCATTATTATGGGTCTTTCCTTTCTGAGTTTGCTCTATTTACAAGTGAGCTACATCGAAGAAATGGTGAAGATGCGTAAAGAACAATTTAATACATCCGTGCGAAATGCTTTGTTTCAGGTTTCAAAGGATGTGGAGTATGATGAAACGCAACGTTGGCTGTTAGAAGACATTACTGAAGCGGAACGTAGAGCACTGGCTCAGTCTTCTTCTACTACCGAACAGAAAAATGGTTTGATTCAGCAATCGGAGCGTTATAGGTTCAAGTCACCGGACGGAACCCTGTATTCGGAGTTTGAACTAAAGATGATTACCACCGAGCCGTCGAAGGTGCCAAAAGCCATGATTTCGGAGAGACATGGGCGGAATACCATTCCGCAGACATCGCGAAGCTTGACCGACGCTATTAAAAATAGGTATATGTATCAGCGTTTCCTGCTCGACGATGTAGCTTTGCGGATGATTTACAAAGCAAGCGATAAGTCGATTGGCGAACGGGTGAACTTTAAGAAGCTGGATAATTATCTGAAGTCTAACTTTATTAATAATGGTATAGAGCTGCTATATCATTTTTCGGTAATCGATAAAGATGGACGTGAGGTATATCGCTGTTCGGATTACGAAGAGGGAGGAAGTGAGGATTCTTATACCCAACCTCTGTTCCAAAATGATCCGCCTGCGAAGATGAGTATTGTGAAGGTGCACTTTCCGGGAAAGAAAGATTATATCTTCGACTCGGTTAGTTTTATGATCCCTTCGATGATATTCACTTTCGTACTGTTGATTACATTCATCTTCACTATCTACATCGTCTTCCGCCAGAAGAAGCTGACAGAAATGAAGAATGACTTTATCAACAATATGACACACGAGTTCAAGACACCGATATCTACCATCTCGCTTGCCGCGCAGATGCTGAAAGATCCCGCAGTCGGGAAATCACCGCAGATGTTCCAGCATATATCGGGAGTCATTAATGATGAAACGAAGCGGTTGAGATTCCAGGTGGAGAAAGTTCTTCAGATGTCTATGTTCGACAGACAGAAAGCAACACTGAAGATGAAAGAACTCGATGCCAATGAGTTGATTACCGGGGTTATCAATACGTTCGCTCTGAAGGTGGAACGCTATAATGGTAAGATTACATCGAACCTTGAGGCTACCAATCCTGTTATATTTGCGGACGAAATGCATATCACCAATGTGATATTCAATCTGATGGATAACGCGGTGAAATACAAGAAGCCCGAAGAAGACCTGGTGCTCGACGTGAGAACTTGGAACGAACCCGGTAAACTGATGATTTCGATACAGGACAACGGTATTGGTATTAAAAAAGAAAACCTGAAGAAGGTGTTTGATAAGTTCTATCGCGTGCATACAGGTAATCTGCACGATGTAAAAGGTTTCGGTCTGGGACTGGCTTATGTGAAAAAGATTATTCAGGATCATAAGGGAACCATCCGGGCGGAGAGTGAACTGAATGTAGGAACTAAATTTATTATTGCATTACCTTTATTAAAAAATGATTGATATGGACGAGAAACTGCGTATTTTATTATGCGAAGATGATGAAAATCTTGGCATGCTTTTAAGAGAATATTTACAGGCGAAAGGTTACTCTGCTGAGTTGTATCCTGATGGAGAAGCCGGATTTAAGGCTTTCCTGAAGAATAAATATGACTTGTGCGTGTTCGACGTGATGATGCCTAAGAAAGATGGTTTCACGCTGGCACAGGAGGTTCGTGCGGCCAACGCTGAAATTCCGATTATCTTCCTGACTGCAAAGACACTCAAGGAGGATATTCTGGAAGGATTTAAGATTGGTGCGGATGATTACATCACCAAACCTTTCAGTATGGAAGAACTTACTTTCAGAATTGAAGCGATCCTGAGACGTGTTCGTGGAAAGAAGAACAAAGAAAGCAATATCTATAAGATCGGTAAGTTTACGTTTGATACACAAAAGCAGATTCTGGCTATCGGTGACAAACAAACTAAGCTGACTACCAAGGAATCGGAATTGCTGGGATTGCTGTGTGCACATGCCAACGAGATTTTGCAGCGTGACTTTGCTTTGAAGACTATCTGGATTGATGATAACTATTTCAATGCCCGTAGTATGGACGTATATATCACCAAACTGCGTAAGCACCTGAAGGATGATGATTCGATTGAGATTATCAACATCCACGGAAAAGGTTACAAGTTGATTACCCCCGAACCGGAATCATAATGGAGAGGGGGATATACAGAAATAAAAAAGCCGGAAAACATTCGTTTTCCGGCTTTTTTATTTCTGTTGAAAATATTAATCCGCAATTCTTTTATTGATCGCAATGTAAGAAATGAGTCCGAGTACCACCAATACTATCGAGCCTCCCAGGATAGCGTTGTTGTTCACGTCTCCGGTCAGAGAACAAACAATCAGAATGATTATTCCGACTAAGATTAATATCAATCCTAAATTCTTTAATAAGCCTTTCATGTGTGTGTATTTTAATAGATTATTATATTCCAGTCACAAATTAACGCATAATTCTTTAACGAGCGAAATTATTTTCGCAAAAAAACCATTAATTAGCCATAAATAGTTGATTTGGTTGCTTTCACTTCTCCGTATTGATTAATCTTTGGTATTGAAAAATATCTTTCTCAATACTTCCTGGCTTACGCTTAATTCTTCGACTGTGATGCCGTGCAACGCCTCTTTCAGTGTTCGGTTGGCTATAACACGGGCTTTTTCTTCCAGTTCTTTTCCTGTTTTGGTCAGGTGGATCAGATTGGTACGACGGTCCTTTTTGTCGGAGATACGGACAACCAGATGCTGGCGTTCCATATTGTCGATTAAGCGGGTCATACTCGGTTTATCTTTAAAAGTTGCATTGCACAACTCTTGTTGGGTCACTCCGTCTTTTTCCCAGAGAAAAATAAGAACCGTCCATTGTTCCGGGCTGATCTCCAGACCGTTCTGTCTGAAGTTACGGTATAGCTTACGGTTGATGGCGGCAGAAACTTTGCCATTCAGGATAGCAAAGATTAGTCTGATATCAAAATTAAATTGTTCGATCATGAAATTATTGTTTAAGCAACTTTGCAAAGATAAATGTCTTCTTCGACAAATCCTATCCCGTGGCATAAAAAAAGATTAAATGTTTGCAGTTCAAAATAAAATGCCTACCTTTGCACCGCATTTTTAAAATCAAATAATTTATTTATTTAATTAAAACGAGTATGAATCAATACGAAACCGTTTTCATTTTAACTCCCGTTTTGTCTGATGTTCAGATGAAGGAAGCGGTAGAAAAATTCAAAGGCATTCTTCAGGCTGAAGGTGCTGAGATTATCAATGAAGAAAACTGGGGACTTAAGAAACTGGCTTATCCAATCCAGAAGAAGTCTACAGGATTCTATCAGCTGATTGAGTTCAATGCAGAACCTACTGTTATTGACAAGTTGGAATTAAATTTCCGTCGTGATGAACGCGTAATCCGTTTCCTGACTTTCAGAATGGATAAATACGCTGCAGAATATGCTGCAAAGAGAAGAAGTGTTAAATCAAACAAAAAGGAGGATTAATCATGGCACAACAAGTTCAATCAGAAATCAGATATTTAACTCCGCCTTCAGTAGACGTTAAGAAGAAAAAATACTGCCGTTTCAAAAAGAGTGGTATTAGGTATATCGACTACAAAGATCCTGAATTCTTGAAGAAATTCTTGAATGAGCAGGGTAAGATCCTTCCGCGCCGTATCACCGGTACTTCTTTGAAGTTCCAGCGTCGTATTGCGCAGGCTGTGAAGAGAGCACGTCACCTGGCGTTACTTCCATTTGTAACTGACATGATGAAATAAGGAGGAAAAGTATGGAAATTATATTGAAAGAAGACGTAGTAAACTTGGGTTATAAGAATGACATCGTAACTGTTAAGTCTGGTTATGGTCGTAATTACTTGATCCCCACCGGAAAAGCTGTTATTGCTTCTCCTTCTGCAAAGAAAATGTTGGCTGAAGAACTGAAACAGCGTGCTCACAAACTTGAGAAAATCAAGAAAGATGCTGAAGCACTGGCTGCTAAGTTGGAAGGTGTATCTTTGACTATCGCTACAAAGGTTAGCTCAACCGGTACTATCTTCGGTTCTGTTGGTAACATCCAGATCGCTGAGGAATTGGCTAAGTTGGGTCACGAAATCGACAGAAAGATCATCGTTGTAAAAGACGCTGTAAAAGAAGTTGGTTCTTATAAAGCTATCGTTAAACTGCACAAAGAAGTTTCTGTAGAAATTCCTTTTGAAGTAGTAGCTGAATAAGCCTATCATATGACATTGAGAAGGGACATTCCAAAACGGGATGTCCTTTTTTTTGAGAGATTATTGGGAGAGTGTCTTTGTTTATAAATAAAGAGATACCCGGCAGAGGTGCCCAGTGTTGTTGAAGAAGGGGAGATGTGGAGGAAACGACTTCCGTAATGGAAAGGTACGGATATAAAAAAAGTCTGTACGTGCTTTTGCACGGCAGACTTTCAATTCTCTCTAATGTTGTTCGAGATTATTCAGCTACAACTGCTTCAGTTGCAGTAGAGTCAGTTGCTGTAGTATCAGCTACCTGAGCTGCTGCTTCAGCTGCAGCTGCTTCAACTGCTGCGATAGAGTCAGCGATACGGATAGAATCTGCAGTTGCTTTTTCAGCGTCAGCTGCTTTGTTACCACAAGATGCGAATGATACTGCTGCGATAGCTACGAACATCAAAACTAATTTTTTCATTTTCTTTGCTTTTTAAATCTGTAATACAATCAATTGCTTATTAAAACGATGCAAAGGTATGTACTTTTTGCATATGTTGTACTCCTAAACCCAACTTTTTTTTATTTTTTTTTTAGAAGAATGTTTCATTATGTTTTTTTGTATGTTTTAAAACATATCTAATCTTCTGCTATACTGTTATATAGATAGCGTTTGATACTTCTTTTCGGAGTCTTCTCAAACTCAGTGGGGTAGAGTTGAATCTGGCTTACTTTTTCGTAGGCTGCCACGCTATTATTCAAATTCTTCAGGTTTTCGTCCATAATCGTTTTCAGGTTATCTTCGTGGTTGAGTCCTAAAGAATCCAGCGCTTCATAATCGGCATATACCAAGGCAACCAGTTTCTTGTTTCGTTCTATGATAAGACTTTCGAGAATGAAAGGCAGATTATTAAGTTTAGCCTCAATTTCTTCGGGGAAGATGTTCTGTCCGCTCGAACTGAGTATCATCGTCTTCAGGCGGCCACGGATGAAAATATTACCTTCATCGTCCATAGTGCCTAAGTCCCCGGTGCGCAACCAACCGTCTTTAGTGAAAACTTCGCGGGTGGCTTCCGGATTTTTATAATATCCCGTCATTACGTTTTCTCCACGCACTTGTATTTCTCCGGTACCGGCTTCCGGATTCTCCTTATAAATACGGGCTTCCATGATATCGAGTATTTTACCTGATGAGGAAGGGACGAATTTATCCCAGGGAGCATAACTGATGAGCGGCCCACATTCCGTCATGCCGTAGCCAATGGTGAAAGGGAACTTGATTTTATGGAAAAACTCTTCTACTTCCGGGTTCATAGCGGCTCCGCCGATAATAATTTCCTTGAAACGTCCTCCAAGGGCATCGATCAGCTTCTTGCGAATCTGTCCGTATATCTGGCTGTCGAGAAGGGGGATGCTCAACGCCCATTTCATGCCTTTCTTGCTGATGATGGGTTGGATTACATTTTTATAGATCTTCTCGATGACAAGCGGTACTGTGATAATCAGGTTGGGTTTGACCTCTTCGAAAGCTTTCATTATGATTTTGGGGGAGGGAACTTTGCCAAGCAGGGTTACGTGCGTGCCAACTGCCGTAGCTGTCAGAAAGTCGAAAGCACATCCGTAAGCATGGGCAAGTGGGAGGAAAGAGAGCACTTTATCACCTTTTTTTAGCAATTCCGTTCGGATACCGAAAGTCACATTACCGGCCAGGTTGTTGCCGGTCAGCATTACTCCTTTACTGAATCCGGTAGTGCCAGAGGTATAATTCAGTAACATAACCTTGTCGTTGGACAAGGTGGTGTAAAGGACATCTTCTTTTTGGAATCCTTTCGGGTAAGTTTCTTCCATGCACTGATTGATATGTTTCAGGAATTTCTGAACCGTTTCGCCATCGCGTTGGTGCAGGCAACGGAAGTCTGTCAGTGAAAAGACGGCACGGATGCCGGTCAGTCGTTCTTCTTCCAAAGTTTCCCAGATGGTGTCGCTGGTGAAAAGGAAGACAGATTCAGAATGATTTACGATATGGTGTACATCATTCGGATTGAAGTCTTGCAAGATAGGTACTACGATGGCCCCGTAGGTAATGGTCGCCATGTAAGCGATGCACCAACGGGCATTATTTTTTCCGATGACTGCGATTTTATCTCCCCGGCGCAAACTACAGTGCTTGAAAAGCAAATGAAGTTTGGCTATTTCTTCGGCTACTTCACCGTAAGTATAACTTTCCGGTTCACCATAATTGGTGTAGCAGGGCAAATCCCAGTTTTCACGGAAACTATTTTCGTAGAGTTTTATAAAGTTTTCTTTTATCATTGCACGTTTTTTGAAGATTTGTGCAAAAGTAGGTATAAACTTTCAGAATAGAAAACCTCTAACTCCTTTTAACTCCTTCTGCATCTTTACTCCTAATAATAATGTGTAACTTTGTACCGAATATGCGTTTTTACAGATTATGATAGATACCACTGTATTTCAAGATAAGACAGCCGTTTACTATACTTTAGGCTGCAAGCTGAATTTCTCAGAGACTTCGACGATTGGTAAAATCCTGCGTGAGGCAGGTGTGCGTACGGCCCGGAAAGGTGAAAAGGCTGACCTTTGCATTGTCAATACCTGTTCGGTGACCGAGATGGCGGACAAGAAGTGCCGTCAGGCTATTCACCGCCTGGTGAAACAACATCCCGGTGCGTTTGTGGTGGTGACAGGTTGCTATGCCCAGTTGAAACCCGGTGATGTGGCAAAGATAGAGGGAGTGGACGTTGTGCTTGGTGCGGAACAAAAGAAAGACCTGCTTCAATACCTGGGCGACTTGCATAAACACGAAGGAGGAGAGGCTTATACAACCGCAACGAAAGATATCCGTTCCTTTGCCCCGTCTTGTTCAAGAGGTGACCGTACCCGCTTTTTCCTGAAAGTACAGGATGGGTGCGATTACTTTTGTTCTTACTGTACCATTCCTTTTGCCCGTGGACGGAGTCGCAACGGGACTGTCGCATCTTTGGTGGAGCAGGCACGGCAGGCTGCTGCCGAAGGTGGGAAAGAGATTGTGCTGACCGGAGTCAATATCGGAGATTTCGGAAAATCTACCAGCGAGACTTTCTTCGATTTGGTGAAAGCGCTCGATCAGGTAGAAGGCATTGAGCGTTATCGCATTTCTTCTATTGAGCCCAATCTGCTGACGGATGAGATTATAGAATATGTGTCCACCTCCCGTAGCTTCATGCCTCATTTCCATATCCCTTTGCAGTCCGGTTGCGATGAAGTGCTCCAGTTGATGCGCCGTCGGTATGGAACGGAACTTTTTGCTTCGAAGATTGCAAAGATAAAAGAGGTGATGCCTGATGCGTTTATCGGCGTGGACGTAATTGTGGGTACACGTGGCGAAACCGACGAGTATTTTGAGAAAGCCTATGAATTTATTTCCGGACTGGATATCACGCAATTGCATGTGTTCAGTTATTCGGAACGCCCCGGTACCCAGGCACTGAAGATAGACCATGTGGTGACTCCTGAGGCGAAGCATCAGCGAAGCCAGCGTTTGCTTGCGTTGTCGGATGGGAAAACGAAGGACTTCTATGCCCGTCATATCGGCCAGACTATGCCTGTCCTGATGGAGAAGCCTAAGGCAGGAGCGCCTATGCACGGCTTTACGGCAAACTACATTCGTGTAGAGGTGGAAAGTGACCCGGCATTGGATAATCAAGTAGTAAATGTTCTCTTGGGAGATTTTAACGAAGATGGCACTGCACTGAAAGGAACTATAACACAATAAACATGAAATCGAAACTTCTTTATTTGTTAACCTATGTGGGGATGTGGCTTTTGGCTATTCTTCCGTTTCCGGTGTTGTATGCCCTGTCCGATTTTATTTACTTCTGGTTGTACCACGTGATCGGTTACCGGAGAAAGGTGGTGGGTACCAATCTGAAGAACTCTTTTCCGGAGAAGTCGGCAGTAGAATTGAAGGCCATTGAACGTAAGTTCTATCATTACCTTTGCGACTATATGCTCGAAGATGTGAAAATGTTGCGCATGTCCGAGAAAGAGCTTTGCAAACGTATGACTTACGAAAACAAGGAAGCTTATCTCCGGATGATTGACGAACGGGGCGGGATTGTCTTGCTGATCCCCCACTATGCTAATTTTGAATGGATTACGGGGATGGGAATGATTATGCGTCCCGGCGATGTACCTGTACAGGTATACAAACCTTTGAAAGATGTTTATCTGGATGGTCTTTTCAAGTACATCCGCAGCCGCTTCGGAGGGTACAACGTGCCGAAGCACTCCACCGCCCGCGAAGTGATCAGGCTGAGACGTGACGGCAAGAAGATGGCTATCGGACTGATTACCGACCAATCGCCCAATACGAACGAGGCGCACCATTGGACTACTTTTTTGAATCAGGACACGGTGTTCATGGATGGTGCCGAGCGCATTGCCAAGATGATGGACTTTCCGGTTTTCTATTGTGAGTTGCGCAAGGAGCGGAGAGGGTATTGCCGCGTAGAGTTCGATCTGGTCACCGATCGTCCGAAAGAAACCGCCGATGGTGAGATTACCGAAATCTTTGCCCGCAGATTGGAGCAGACCATCCGGAAGGAACCTGCTTACTGGCTTTGGTCACATAAGCGCTGGAAGCTGAAACGCCCCGAAAAGAAAGATGAATAAGATATCTGTCGTTATATTGAACTGGAACGGTTGCGAAATGCTCCGTTCGTTTCTTCCCTCCGTACTCCGGCATTCCGAGGCGGAAGGTGTGGAAGTTTGTGTGGCTGATAATGGTTCTACAGATCAGTCGGTAGAGATGCTGCGGCACGAGTTCCCTTCGGTTCGCCAGATTCTGCTGGATGAAAATCATGGTTTTGCCGACGGTTATAACTTTGCCCTCCAACAGGTGGAAGCCGAATATGTAGTTCTGCTGAATTCTGATGTAGAAGTAACAGAGCACTGGCTGCAACCGATGGCTGATTATTTGGATACCCATCCGGAGGTTGCTGCCTGCCAGCCTAAAATACTCAGTTGGCGACAAAAGGACCTGTTTGAATATGCCGGCGCTTCCGGCGGATTCATCGACCGTTATGGTTATCCGTTTTGCCGGGGACGGGTGATGGGAGTGGTCGAGGCGGATAAAGGACAATATGATACAGTATTCCCCGTGTTCTGGGCTACCGGTGCCGCCCTGTTCATTCGTCTGGCAGATTATCGTGAGGCAGGCGGGCTTGACGGGCGTTTCTTTGCCCATATGGAAGAGATAGACCTTTGCTGGAGGCTTCGTGCCCGTGGACGGGGGATCGTTTGCATTCCTCAAAGTACGGTGTATCATGTAGGAGGGGCCACATTGAAAAAAGAGAATCCGCATAAAACCTTCCTCAACTTTCGTAATAATCTTGTCATGCTCTATAAGAATCTTCCGGATGAAGAGCTGCCCGGAGTGATGCGGGTACGTTGCTGGCTCGATTACATTGCGGCAGCTACGTTTGTTCTTAAAGGACAGCTGCCCAACGCAAAGGCCGTTCTCCATGCCCGTCGTGAATTTAAACAATTGCGCGATAGCTTCCGGGATGCAAGAATGGAGAATCTCAGAAAAACTTCCTCACACTTTATTCCCGAACGGATAAAAAGTAGTATCTTAGTGCAGTTCTATGTGAAAGGGCGGAAGTTCTTTTCGCAATTACCAGATTTTAAAGGATAACGTTATGGAAAAACTAATTCGAAGAATCGGGCTGGTAGCACACGATGCTATGAAAAAAGACCTGATTGAATGGGTTCTTTGGAACTCGGAGTTATTGATGGGACATAAGTTTTATTGTACAGGTACCACTGGTACGCTGATACTGGAAGCATTGAAAGAGAAACATCCCGATGTGGAATGGGATTTTACCATTCTGAAGTCAGGTCCTTTGGGGGGTGACCAGCAGATGGGATCGCGTATTGTGGACGGAGAGATCGATTATCTTTTCTTCTTCACTGACCCGATGACCCTGCAACCGCACGACACGGATGTAAAGGCACTGACCCGTCTGGCAAGTGTAGAGAACATTGTTTTCTGCTGCAACCGTTCCACTGCCGATCATATTATTTCGAGTCCGCTCTTTGTTGATCCGGATTACGAACGGACACATCCGGACTACTCCGGCTATACGAAACGTTTCGAAAACAAACCGGTAGTTACCGAAGCGGTAGAATCGGTAAAGAAAAGAAAGAGAAAGAAATAAAAATATACTTGTTATATTAAAAGCCGATTGATTGTGTGTGCAGTTAATCGGCTTTTTCGATAGATAAAAACTATATCATTATGAATTACATGGGTAGATTGGCTGAACTTTGGGAACGTATTCCGGAGCAATTGCCGGAACGTATCAAAGAAAGAGGCTATATGGTTTCTGTAAATCAAGAGAAGAAGGACATATTGATTACAGGCATTAATCCGTCTTTTCGGGAAAGGCAAGATTGCACCGGACACTATGCTTTTGACTTTCGGAAGGACATTCTGGAAAATCCCAAAGGGGACAGATACTGGACACCACTGAAGAGAATGCTTTGCTCTGGAGAGATTGATTTAAGACCTCAAGCGGCATATCTGGATTTATTCTGCCATAGAGATAAAGAACAGTCCTCTTTGCGTAAAGAGATTCTGTCTTGTGACGGAGGAGTTGCTTTTATTGCGGAACAACTGAACATCGCCCAGCATGTGATAGAAGAAATTGTCGTGCCCAAAATTATTGTCGTATCTAATAGAGAAGCGGCAGCGTATTGGGGAAAACTGGCCGAAAGAGGATGTATATGGATGGGCTATAAACTGAAACATATCGAAGACTTATCGTGTGGAGAATTATATCAGGTGGAAGGATTGCTCGAGTCGGAAGAGAGAATCGCACTGGAGATCAAAGAGTCGAACTTGAAGGGAAGCCTTATTCTGTTCAGCTCTTATGCGTGCTATACCCCCAAAGAAAAAAGACCTACGGCAGAAAAGCTACAAGAGTTGTTGACCCAATGTCCTATGTAATTAGGATATGGAGTTTTTTCTGTCTTTTTTGTCAAGAGTAGATTTATGTATTGTTAACTTCCAAGCCTTCATCTTTCCCGCCGTTGATTATCAATAGGAGAAAAAAGATTATCTTCTGATGAAAAAACATTTTCATGCCGGGAAATGTGTCCCGACATACCGGGAAAAGTATCGGAAGCAACCGTCTGAATGAGTAAAACTCAGGCTCTAAATGGGGGGAACACCGGCTCTGCAGGCTTTAAACCAACGCTCTTCCGGAATTTTTTGATGCAGGTACAAAAAAATAGGGAGAAACATTTATTCCTCCCTATTACCGTATTTTAATTCGAATATACTTTATGATTACATAGGCAAAGATACTCTGTTTTCTTGCAGAAGTCAAGCTTTTGCCTGTTTTTATTTTTCCAATGATCCAGCCGGGAATATGTTTTCACTCATTATAATAGGTGCTCAACTGTTCTATTACCTTTTCCGGTTCGTCCGGGGCGGCTGCGTGTCGGATAGCTATTTTTCCTGTTTTATCAATAACGACAAAGCAGGGGATACTCAGTATTTGCCGTTCGTTTCCAAGTTCGGCATACAACGATTTTCCTAACTTTTCGTTTACCAATAAGTGATAGCCTTTCAGTTGGTGATATCCGATGGTTTTCTCCCATTTCTCCTTGTCCTGAGGGCGGTCTATTGAGATGTATAGGTACACAATGTCCATGTTATGTGTTTTTTCTTTGAGGGCGGGCAGGTATTGGAACTTTTTGATGCATGGGCCGCACCAGGTAGCCCATACGTCGATATAGACCACTTTGCCTTTGAAGGGTTTTACCGCATCTTCCAGATTTTCAACTGTGGAGTCGCAAGGCAGAATGTGATAGTCCTTGTCGTCGATGCGGCTGTTTTGGAAGCGGAGGTTTTTATTAACGCCCGGTTCAAGAACAGATAGAAAGGGGCTGTTGGGGAATTCGGCCTTATATCTTTCGTATAGTTGGGGGATTGAGGGAGTATTTCTTGTTTGAAATTCGTCTTCGTAGATAAGTAGCGCTTGTGCATATTGCAGATTGTCGCCTTTGAAGAATTTCCGGTAGCGGTCGAAGCGGAAGGCGCAATAGTCCTTTATCTCTTCGGGTTTGCCATTTTCCAGTTTTATGAATTGTGCGCCGATCAAGTCGTTTATAAAGAGTCCGATTCCGCGGTAGGAACGCAGATAATCACTGTCTACGGGTTGATTGATGATTTCTGCAAGTTCTTTGCGCCAATTTTCAGTAAAGTTCTCATTTTTCACCAGATACATTGCGACGTGCAGAAAGATAGACCGATGGGTGTAATCAATGTGTGCACGCTGCTCTGCGAGAAACTCTTTATCAAGTCCGGAGGCATTTACAGAGTCAAGTGCCTGTTTCATCCTGGCATCTGCCAACTGATGATATTGTTCCAATGAAGTCACCCCTTCGAGTTCGTGAGGCTGCATGTATATCAGATTGTCGCTATATTGCTGATAGTCGTCCACCGCTTTCAGACATCGGTTGTAGACCCGGTTGGTGCCACTGAAGTTGATCGTATCTTTGGCCACAGCGATAGTATCTTTGCTTCCCGGTGTCAGGTAGAGCGTGAAAGAATTATTCTCTTTGGCCCATACATGAATCGTAGTGGGACGGCTCACGCTGAATTCATGAACGAACTGCCCCTGAGGGTCAGCTTGTGCCTTAGTGCCCAAGGTAATGAAGAACAGGTGATCTTTTCCTGTAGGCCAGTAAGCGATTTCGTTGTCCGGGGTGGTCTTGACTACAATTGTCGCAGTTTGTTGTGCGCTGATTTCTCCCGTTAGCAACAACAGGAGGATTAATAAAAGGTTTTTCATCGTATTAGTATATTAATGTTGATTCAGTCTCTCGTGCAATGCATCTCTACTCCGGCAGAGTCGATGTCTGCTCCCATGGGCGGATTCCTTTTCGACAGTTTGATTTCTATCTCACTGATTTTCGGGAAGTCCCGGAAGAGCCTTTTCACGATTCGTCCGCAGGCGTGTTCCAGCAGTTTAGAGGGAATATCCATTTCTTCTTTCAGCGCGGCGTGTATGTCTGCATAGCTGACGGTATCTTCTACTTCATCCGTTTCGGTGGCTTTGCCAAAGTCGGTTTTCAACCTCAGGTTGATGATGAACTCGTTGCCAATCGCAGTCTCTTGTGGAGCTACTCCATGATAACTGTAGAAACGGACGTTTTCCAAAAAGATATAATAATGGGTAGTCATAAATATAAAGATTGATATTGTCTTCTGGCAAAGATAAGATAATAAATGCAATTATGATTCCTGTTGTTGCGATTGCTTGGTTTTGATAAAGTCTTTTTGCGCCACAGCCTGCGGAATCAGTTTCAGAAATATGGGAGTTGCGGCAATGCAGATTGTCAGGGTGAGCAATAGCAAGACAATGGCTTGTCCCCATTCATTATGGATAAACCGGCTGACAACCGGATATTCGAAATGTAAAAGGGGGGCATGTATTCCCAATGTAATGACCGAGTAACGTCCTAAATAAGAGATGACAGGGAGCTTTTTAAACTTTTTGCAGAAAAGCATAATCATAAAGATGCCGGCAAACGCTGAGGCCCAGAACTGGAAAATGTTGCCTGCATAATTGTTGGTACGCATACCGACAAACGTGGCGGTGAAGTACATCACGACCAAGGCTGCCAGGATACATAGCGGAATCAGTTTGTCGAAACGGTGGGGAAAGAGGAAAAAGTTGTAACGGCGAATCCAGAATCCGGCCACATAGAAGGGTAGGGCGGTCATGGCTATGTCTATGTACAAGGGCAGTTCGATCTGGTGTTTACCCATATAGAATCCGGCGATTCCGATCAGGAGGGTGAGGGCAAACATTAAACCTAACTTCCGGTCGCGCAGGCTGTGGACCAGATAGAACAGGATATTGCAATTGAAAAGTGCCAGCAAAAACCAGATAGGAGGGTTGAACTTGATCAGGGCATGATCATGAAACACAACTAAAAGCTCTGTCCAACTGACCGGGAGTTGAAATACACCCGGAGCAATTTTCCATACAATATACTTCAGGAGGAATGCGCTGAGATAGAAAAAGAGGAAGGGGACGATCAATTTGTTTATCTTCCGGATGAAGAATCCGAAAAGCCCCTCGTACGACTTGAAGAAGATACCTGAGATAAAGAAATAAAGGGGCATACGAAAACTGGCGATCATCGAATGGTAATCAAGCTTTTCGAAAGCTCCACCGATGTGTGCCATCACCACCAGGATGATGCAGACTCCTTTCGTCAAGTCTACAAAATCAATTCGTTTGTTTTTGTCGTCTCCCATTCTGACTGTTTGTGCATTGGTGCAGCAAAGATACTGAATATTACTGAAAAGCAAGAGAGAAGAGCGAAAAACACACCGGTTCGCTCTTCTCTCTTTGTTCTTTTTCTTCCTTGGGAAACTGACGGATATTATTTTTCCGGATTTCTGCCGGTTTGCTTAACCAGTTCTCTGATTTTCTCATTCAGGCTTTCGGCTTTCATGAGCTGTTCCAGTGTCAGATGCATCCGGTAACGCCAGTAGTGACGGGGATTGGCAGGGACATTGATCCGTTCTTCCTGCACGTTCGGGTTGCGCCATCTTCCGTCCATCGACAACCAATCTTGTAGTGACAGAATGCAAAGGATGGAGTTACTGTAGAGGTGGTTGCGGACCACTTCTTCACACAGTTCCGGTGTTGCTACGGCAGGGGCGGCACCATAATGCCCCAGCATCTGATTGTAGTAACGTTGAGTCTGTTGATAATCCTCTTCCCACCATCCGCGTAAAGTCGACATGTCATGGGTAGAGAATGTGCAAACCGAGCGATACGGGTATTCGTTCAGGCGACCGAACTCTTCAGCCGGGTTCTTGGGCATCCGCTGGATTTCGAGACTCAGAATGCGTAGGTCGTTCATCACCCATGCCACGCAATCCGGTATCATTCCCAAATCTTCACCACATACCAGCATGCGGGTCGACTGAGTCAGTTGTGGCAGTTTCTTCATGGCTTGTTGTTGCCAGAAATCATTATGGCGATGATAATAATACTGATCGTAAAGCCGGTTGAATGCTGCTTTCTCCCAATCGTTCAGGGCACGGTAGATGAAGTCGTGCTGTACTCCGATACGCGGATGAAAGAGGTTCGTGTCCTTACGGTCGGGCACAAACAGTACGTCACTTATCAAGGCGTACAATCCGTCTCTGATCCATATGCTGTCTTCATCGTTCTTGCCGGCAAAGAAAGCTTCCACTTTGCGTTGAGTGTCGAACTCTGGACGCATGCGGTACACTTCGTACGTGTCGGTCGGCTCAATAAAGGTTTGTTTGACGTAGTCGGTGTGGGGACCAAACACCTGTCCGAGGAAGTACTCGTGGATATAAGGCGTCAGGAATTCTTCGCGGAAAGGTAATCCGTAGCTTTCTATTTCTTCACGGCTCATGGGCAGTGCGGGAACAAACTGTCCCAGTAATCCATGCACGGCATTCATCGGGATTTCCCAAATGCGGAAAAATCCCAGAATATGGTCGATGCGGTAAGCGTCGAAATACTCGGCCATCTTTTGGAAACGTTTCATCCACCATTTATAGCCATCCTTTTCCATTACGTCCCAATTGTAGGTGGGGAAACCCCAGTTCTGCCCGTTGACAGAAAAATCATCGGGTGGGGCACCGGCCTGTCCGTTGAGATTGAAATAATAGGGCTCTGTCCAGGCTTCCACACTGTTGCGGCTGATGCCGATAGGGATATCTCCCTTTAGTACCACTCCGTGCTCGCGGGCATAAGTGGTTGCTTCCAGCAGTTGTAAGTGGAGGTTGAACTGTATATAGAAATAGATGGCGATATTGGGGTAGACTTCCGTACCGGGACGGCAAAGCTCTTCAATCTCTTGTGCATTATATTCCGAATATTTAGGCCATTCGCGGAAGTTTGGTGTCCGGTATACGTCACGCAGATAACTGAAGGCAGCATAGGGTTGCAGCCATTCTTTGTTGGCCTCAAAGAAATCACGGAAGGCTTTCGAAGCCAATACTTTTTCTCCTTCTTGCTTGAATAGCTGATGGAAATATTCCCATTTTCCCCGGTTCACTGCTTCGTAGTCGATGGCAGAAAGTGAATTCAACTCTTTCTGTTTTTGGTTGAAAGCGGTAGCGACTTCTTTATCTTTCAGGGTACCCATCTGTTTAAGGTCGGCATACATCGGGTGGAAAGCATAGATGGAAATACTATTGTAAGGGTAGGAATCTGTCCATGTATGGGTCATGGTGGTGTCATTGATCGGTAGGATCTGTACCACTTTCTGGTTGGTACAGACTGCCCAGTCTACCATTCGTTTCAGGTCTCCGAAGTCTCCTACACCGAAGCTTTTCTCCGATTTGAGTGAAAATACGGGGACGGCCACTCCTGCACCTTTCCAGGCCGGAACGTCAAAGTAGACATATCGGTCGGAAATAACCAGTGTTTCGTTTGCTTTAATCTCGGGGGTAGCCATGTAACGGTTAGGATTGTTTTCCCAAGCTTCAGCTTTCTTCTCTTCCTTATTATATAATACAAATTTGTACTCTAATGGAAATTCCAGTTTAGATGCATCCAATTCGGCTTGCCATTCCGGAAAGTTGATGTCGCTCATAGGCCATGCTTTGTCCGGGTTCCAGTTGCCAAGGACTTTCTGATTGCCACAGATGGCCAAACAGTAGTTGCCGTTGATGCGTGGAGCATAAGCCTTGATCATCAATCCTTTTTTGTAACTTTTGGGGGTTGCACTCCGGTCACGGTGTGCCAGAAGCGATTCGGTGAATGCCGAACTGTAGAAATACTGCTGCTCCGGAAGGTTCTTCCAGCAATCATTGATGCGCAGACTTTTTTTGTCATCCGCAGGCAGGTAGGCACGCCGGGGGAAAGAGTTCCATTCAGTACGGATGTTCTTATTGTCGCGATAAATGTGATAACTGTATTCTATAACTCCTTCTGCCGGTGATTGAAGAGCTATTTCACTGCTCCAATGGATACCGTCTACTGTGGTGAGGGAGATAGCTTTATCCGGATCATTGTTTCCAAGTTCGGGTACAGAACCTAATATTCTGACTTCTTCTCCCCAACTTGTGCGATACTCAATATGAAATGATACTATCATATATATTAGATTTAATTTTTGACTAATGATTTTGCAAGTATAGAAATATTCTACGTATGTCGTATCTTTACTTTCATCGAACTACTTTAAAATAGTATGCAAACGTTTGTGTTGTTTATGTTATTAAACATTGAAAGGAGCCAAGAGGCTCCTTTCAACGCTTTTGCTTATATATTAATCATTTACAGGTTTGTTTTTTATCCGCACCTGGATGCACCGCAAGTGGTACAGATGAGACAACCTTCCTGATAAACCAATGTCTCATTTCCGCAGTTCGGACATTTTTTGCCTTTAGCTTCCGTTCCGTCCTGCACATATTTCTTCAGCGCACGTTCTACACCATTCTTCCAGGTATTGATGTTTTCGCTGTCCAATTGTAGCGAACCTACCAGTTTGATGACTTGTTCGATCGGCATTCTCCAGCGGAGCACACCTGAGATCAGTTTGGCATAGTTCCAATATTCTTTGTTGAACTTCTCGGACAGACCTTCGATTGTCATTTTGTATCCGCGTTTGTTTTCAAACTGGAAGTCGTAACGTTTGTTTCCGTTCTCATCGACATTCTTGATGATGCGTCCGGTATTTACACTTTTCGGAATAATGATTCCTTCGTCATCGTCTTGCAGACCGGTGAATATTTCGTAAGGTCTGCCGTCGAGCAGGCCGACCAAAGCTACCCATTTCTCTTTATTGTTCTGGAAACGCACAACATCAGCTTCAAGTACCGGCGGACGTACTTCAACTACCGTTGGCGGCTTGCAAGGAGGAAGCTCTTCTTTCTTGTCTTTGTCGGACTTCGCAGAGATAAGCACTCCTGAACGGGAACCGTCACGGTAAACCGTACAGCCTTTACAACCGGACTTCCATGCTTCGACATACAGGCGGTTCACCAGTTCTTCGTCTACATCGTTCGGCAGGTTAATGGTCACACTGATGGAGTGGTCTACCCATTTCTGGATTTTGCCTTGCATACGGACTTTCATCAACCAGTCTACGTCGTTTGAAGTTGCTTTATAATAAGGTGACTTGGCCACCAGTTCGTCCACCTCTTCCTGAGTATATCGTTTGGCGGGATCGTAACTGTTCGCTTCCATCCAGGTCACGAATTTGTGGTGGAACACGATGTATTCTTCAAAAGCGTCTCCGGTTTCGTCTACAAAGTCAACGCGTACGTTGGTGTCATTCGGGTTCACTTTTCTTCTGCGTTTATATACCGGGAGGAATACAGGCTCGATACCTGAGGTTGTCTGAGTCATCAGACTGGTTGTTCCGGTAGGAGCGATGGTCAGACACGCAATGTTACGGCGACCATATTTCTTCATGTCTTCGTACAATGCCGGATCAGCTTCGCGCAAACGGTTGATGAACGGGTTGTTCTTTTCTCTTTCCGTATCGTATACATCGAATGCACCACGCTCTTTGGCCATATCCACCGATGAACGGTAAGCACCCAGTGCTACGGCTTTGTGTACTTTCTCAGAGAAGTCAGTCGCTTCTTCTGTTCCATAACGCATTCCGAGTGCGGCGAGCATATCGCCTTCGGCAGTGATACCGACACCGGTACGTCTTCCCTGACCGCTCTTCTTATAAATCTTTTCCCACAAACCGCGTTCAGTGTGTTTCACTTCTTCGTTTTCCGGATCCAGATCTATCTTCTCCATGATGCGTTCTATCTTTTCCAATTCCAGATCGATGATATCATCCATGATGCGCTGAGCCAGTGCTACATGTTTATGGAAGAGCTCAAAGTCAAAGTAGGCATCTTTAGTGAATGGGTTGACTACATATGAATACAGATTGATGGCCAACAGGCGGCAAGAATCATAAGGGCACAAAGGAATTTCTCCACAAGGGTTTGTCGAAACCGTTTTATATCCCAAATCTGCATAACAGTCGGGCACTGATTCACGGATAATGGTATCCCAGAACAATACGCCCGGTTCAGCCGATTTCCATGCATTATGCACAATCTTCTTCCACAAGTTGGAAGCATCGATCTCTTTCACCGTAGTGGGATGGTCAGAGTCAATGGGGTATTGTTGGGTATACTTTCTGCCTTCTACAGCTGCTGCCATGAATGCATCATCCAGCTTTACTGAAACATTGGCACCTGTAACCTTGCCTTCTGTCATTTTTGCATCAATGAATGCTTCGGAATCCGGATGCTTGATCGATACACTGAGCATCAACGCACCGCGGCGTCCGTCTTGGGCAACTTCACGTGTAGAATTAGAATAACGTTCCATGAATGGGACCAGCCCGGTAGAAGTCAGGGCTGAGTTTTTCACAGGAGAACCTTTGGGACGGATATGGGAGAGGTCATGACCTACACCTCCGCGTCTTTTCATTAGTTGCACCTGCTCTTCATCTATTTTGATGATAGCTCCGTATGAATCGGCAGAACCATCAATACCAATCACAAAGCAATTGGAAAGTGAAGCAACTTGATAATCGTTACCGATACCTGTCATCGGACTGCCTTGCGGCACGATATACTTAAAATGGTCAAAAAGCTCAAACAGCTGTTCGGAGCTTAGTGCGTTTGGGTACTTTGCCTCGATGCGGGCCACTTCGTTAGCAAGTCTCCAATGCATGTCCTTCGGTGATTTCTCGTAAATATTTCCGAAAGAGTCTTTTACTGCGTATTTGTTTACCCAAACTCGCGCAGCAAGTTCATCGCCCTGAAAATATCGTAAAGATTCTTCGTAGGCTTCCTCGTAAGAGTAAATTTGCTTTTCCACGATGCAATGTGTCTTAGATATCATTATTAATAAGTAAATATGTAGAAGCTTACTTATCATTAACAAACGTGCCTGCAAAGCTATGAATGTTTTTTGGTATATCAAAATAAAAACGAGATAATTTATTAACCGGTACTAAGTTATCCGTTTATAAATGATAAGCAATTGATAAACAAATGAATGATGGTTTTGTTCAGTGCCTGAAGTTTTCCAAAAAGAAAATTAATCTAAATTGGAAATGAGATAGAATGATTATTCTTTTTATATCTTTGCAGAAAAAAGATATGATGGATACAGTTAAGAACAGAAGAACTATCCGCAAATATCAGCAAAAAGATATTACGTCGGATTTGTTAAATGATTTGCTTGAAACTTCATTTCGTGCTTCTACGATGGGCGGAATGCAGCTTTATAGTGTGGTTGTCACTCGTGATGCCGAGAAAAAAGAAATACTTTCTCCGGCTCATTTTAACCAGCCGATGATAAAGTCTGCGCCGGTGGTGTTGACATTTTGCGCAGATTTCCGTCGTTTCTGCAAATATTGTCAGGAAAGGAATGCGGAACCGGGATATGATAATTTAATGTCTTTTTTGAATGCGGCTATGGATACTTTATTGGTTGCACAAACCTTTTGTACGCTTGCCGAAGAGGCCGGACTGGGTATTTGTTATTTGGGTACTACTACTTACAATCCTCAAATGATAATTGATGCTTTACACTTGCCGGAACTGGTATTTCCCATTACTACTGTAACAGTGGGATATCCGGCGGAATCTCCTAAACAAGTAGATCGTCTGCCTATAGAAGGTATCATACATGAAGAGAGTTATCACGATTATACAGCCGAAGATATAAACCGGCTGTATGCTTATAAGGAGTCCTTACCTGAGAATAAGCAGTTTATAGAGGAGAATCATAAGGAGACTTTGGCTCAAGTGTTTACAGATGTTCGTTATACAAAGAAGGATAATGAATTTATGTCTGAAAATCTGTTGAAAGTACTTCGCCAACAAGGCTTTATGAATGATGGGCAATAACTGGCGGTGATTAATAAACAGCGAACGATGAACAGCTTGCATGATTGGTTGCAAATGTTCATCGTTCACTGTTTATCGTTCACTGTTTATATTTCTTTTCTTTAGTAAAGTTTCTATGTTTTCCAGATCGGACCGGAAGCTTTTATCAACTTCGCACTGGCCTTTTACTGTTTTGCATGCATGTAATACGGTGGCATGATCTTTATTGCCTATGAATTTTCCGATTTTGGAAGTAGAGAAGTCTGTATGTGTCTTGGCTAAATACATGGCAACCTGACGTGCCTGTACCACTTCTCTTTTTCTTGATTTGGTGTGGATGGCTGATGATTCCAAGTCGAAATGTTTGCAGACCACATTAATGATATCATCGATGGTCACAGCTTTCGTTTCACTGCGGACTACTTTGCGGACAATGCGTTGTGCCAGATCCAAATCGATTTCTTTATTGTAAATAGTCGAGTGGGCCATGATAGAAATAACAATGCCTTCCAAATCACGCACGCTTTCGTTTACATTCTCGGCAATGTAGTCTATTACTTCAGAAGGGAACTGTAACCCATCCCTATGAATCTTATTTCTTAAAATGTTCTTTCTGAGTTCTACAGTCGGTTTTTCCAGTTCGGCTACCATACCCCATTTGAAGCGGGTTAACAGACGCTCTTCCATGCCTTGCAGTAATACGGGAGCACGGTCGGAAGTCAATATCAACTGTTTGCCGTTTTGGTGTAGGTGATTGAAGATATGGAAGAAAGTATTTTGTGTTTTGGTGACACCGGCAAATTCTTGAATATCATCAATGATCAGTACATCGATTGTCTGGTAGAAGTTGATAAAATCATTCGTTGTATTATTGCGCACAGAATCGGTGTACTGTACCTGAAATAAATGTGCTGAAACGTAAAGCACTCTTTTGTCCGGATACAACTCTTTTATACGAGTTCCGATGGCGTTGGCCAAATGGGTTTTTCCTACTCCCGATGCTCCATGAAGAAACAACGGATTAAAGACCGTCTTGGCCGGATTTTCGGCAACGGCCTCGGCAACACTTCTTGAAAGTTTATTACTATAACCTTCAATAAAGGTTTCGAAATTATAGTTCGGATTTAGATGTGGGTCAAGGTCTTGGACAGCCGGAGCACGCAATAACCCCGGAGCTTTCCTTTCGTCAACCCGGGGGAGTCCGGACTGAGGGATAGCCGTAGAGCGGGTAGTAGACTCCTGGTTCACGGTTGTCCCTGAACTTTTGTCTACCAGCACATTGTACATCAACTTAGTGCCGTCTCCTATAACCTTATATAACGTCTTACGTAGCAAGTCCACAAATTTATCTTCCAGAAATTCATAGAAAAACTGGCTGGGAACTTGTACGATTAACGTTTTGTCCTCATATTTTAAAGGAACAATGGGAACAAACCATGTTTTGTATGTCGACTCAGGAACATTGTCTCTTATAATTTCAAGACAGCGGTTCCATAGGCCGACATGACTCGATTCACTCATAGCGGCTGTAATACATTTATTAATTAAGCAAAACTTCTACGATTGCAAAATTGGGAATCTTATTTGAGAAAAACAAATCTCTTTTTTCTTGTATTTCTCACTGAAAGAATAATGTGTTTACTTTCAATGACTTATCATTTTCCTGTAAAATACCCCTTGCCGGAAGCTATTGCTTTTTTGTAACTACTTATTAATTAATTGTTTATCAGATAAATTTCCACATACTATTCTTGAACCTGATAGCCGGTACAGATATCCTTTCTGTCTATGGATAGACTTTTAAAGGATTTCATCCTGTCCTTGTTTTGTAGGCGCTTATTTAGATAAATTCTATTTAAGAGGTTTCACCTACTTATCTTTTTTGCCAAACAGGGAGAAGTGGACATATCGTTTGGGATGTTCCTTCAGGTCTTCAAGCAAACTTGCTGCATTGATGGTAGTTTGGTTCAGGTTATTGTATAATTGTGGATCGTTTAGCAGCAAACCAACGGTGTTGTCTTTGCTGTTAAGCTTTTCTGTAAGCATTTTTACGTTACTGAGGGTTGCGTCTATTTTTTTGAACGTAGTGGCATAATCAATTTCTTTCAGATTGCCACTGATTACGATAAAGTTGTCTCCGATGGTATTCAGCTTCCCTGTTAATTGTGGAATATCATTATTCATCAATACTTTCAGCTGGCGGCTGGTAACTTCCAGATTGGCCGTCGTCTTTTCAATAGAATGCAGAGTTGCCGGGATACTTTGATCCGCCATAATCGTGTTCAGTGAAGTGAGGATAGAATCTAATTTAGGCAGCATCTTTTCTACGGCGGGCATCATAGCTGCTACCTTTTCCATCATTCCGTTGTTCAGAGTTCCGGGAATTGTATCACCTACCATATAACGTTCGCGCGGATTATTAGCCAATAAGATATTCATTCTTACTCCTCCCATCAGTTCGGGCACCAATTCGGCAGAGCTTCCTTTCGGTATGCGAAGATCAGTGTCTACTTCTACTTCCACGATGACATTTTCCGGTTGGTTGTAATCATAGGCAATATCACGGACAATACCTACACGGACACCGTCGGCAAATACCGGGCTGGACTGTGCCAGACCGTTTACATTATGGAATTTTACATAAAAATAGCTGGCAGGCTTAAACATATTAATGCCCTTCAGATAGTTAATTCCGAAAACGAGTAAGCACAAGGCTGCAATACCTGCTATTCCTATTCTGACTTCTTTCGTAATGAGTTTCATGTTTTGTTATTTAGTCTTTTTATTTATTTCTTCTTTTCTTAAATTCGGCTATAGCCTCATTGATATTCATTTTCTCTCCGTTGCGGAATGCAATGATGAAAGCATCCTTAAATAATGGAGTCACCGTATTACGGCGCGTCCGCAGCACCTTGTTATAATCAGGAGATGCCCCGTAAGTGTATTTGTATATTCCGCCTTCTTTATAGTAATCTACGTCTTTCAATCCCTTCAGTCGTTTGTCATTTTTGGCCAATGGACGTGAGGAAGTAAGTATTTGTATCTTAAACGTAATTTCGGAGTCGTTTGTTGTGCTTTCTGCAACAATTGGACGTTGAGTTTTCGCTTCTGCCATTAACTCTTTGGGGCGTGAAGAGTTTTTAGGTCTTTCTGCTGCTTTTTCTTGTGTACTCTCTGTCTGTGCAATCACAGGTGCTTCTGTAGCTTCTTCGTCATCATTTGGCAAAATGGTACGACTGGCACCGGTCAAACGGATTTCGTGTTCTCTTTTATAAGCCAGAAATGCCCGATAGATTCCTCTTGCCAAAGTAGTAGTTCCTTCATCCGTATTCAGATAGCGTTCCTCTTCAGGAGTGGAAATGAAACCAAGCTCAACGAGAATACTTGGCATGGCACTGGCCTTTAATACCAGAAACCCGGCTTGGTGTACACCACGGTCTATCCGTTTGCAATGATGGCGAAACTGTTTTTGAACCAGAGATGCCAGATGCACACTCTGCTCCATATATTTATCTTGCATGAATTCGAAGATGATATATGATTCTGCAGAATTAGGGTTGAAACCTGCGTAACGGGTTTTATAATCATCTTCATATAGGATTACAGAGTTCTCCCGTTTGGCGACTTCCAGGTTGGCATCCGATTTGGCCAGACCTAATGTCCAGGTAGAAGCACCTTTGGCTGTCCGGTTATTGGCTAAAGCATTGGTGTGGATTGAAATAAATAGATCGGCTTTGGCATTATTAGCAATTTCGGCACGGCGATCCAGTGGTATAAAAACATCTTTGCTGCGGGTATATACTACTTTTACGTCGTTGCAGTTTTGCTTAATCTGATTTCCCAATTTCAATGCTACCTTCAGATTGATGTTTTTTTCTTTAGATATCTTTCCGATGGCTCCGGGATCATGACCGCCGTGTCCGGCGTCAATAACGACAACAAAATCTTTTGCCCAGGTACTACCGACGTTTAGTGGAGAAACGAGTAGCCAAAGGCAAATCAGTATATATAATATGTGTGGTCTACGTAGTTCCATATAAAAATAATGTGCAAATGTAGCAGAATTTTGTTGAAAACTCACTATTTAGTGTTAAGTTTTGAGTTTTTTACCTTACTTTGCACTCGAAACTTAAATGATATAACGATGCTGAAGTTCTTGAAAAATTGGACGCTTCCGGTAGCGATGTTGTTAGGCGCCATTGGTTATCCTGTATTTATCAGCCTTTCTTTTTTGACTCCGATACTGATTTTCACTATGTTACTGCTTACTTTTTGTAAAGTATCTCCTTGTGATCTAAAGCCTAAACCCTTACATTTGTGGCTTTTGTTGATCCAGATATTCGGTTCATTGGCGGTTTATCTTCTTCTTTATCGTTTTAATAAAATTGTAGCGGAGGGAGCAATGGTTTGTGTCATTTGTCCTACAGCTACGGCAGCGGCGGTCATTACTTCTAAATTGGGTGGAAGTGCTGCCAGTCTGACTACTTATACGTTGATTGCAAATATTGGGGCAGCTGTTGCAGTTCCTATTTTCTTTCCGTTAATAGAGGCAAATCCGGATATTAGTTTTATAGATGCATTTCTGGTTATTTTGAGTAAAGTCTTTCCATTGTTGATTTGTCCTTTTCTGGTGGCCTGGTTTCTGCAGAAGTTCATTCCCAAAGTTCATCAGGTATTGTTAAGCTATCACGAATTAGCATTTTATTTGTGGGGTATTTCTCTTGCCATCGTAACGGCACAAACTATTTATTCGCTGATTAACGATCCGGCGGACGGACTGACGGAAATCATGATTGCAGTAGTTGCTTTGATAACTTGTTGCTTGCAATTCTTTTTAGGGAAAACCTTGGGTAGTGTCTATAATGACCGAATCAGTGGAGGACAAGCTTTGGGGCAGAAGAATACGATTCTTGCCATTTGGATGGCTCATACTTATCTGAATTCACTTTCGGCTGTGGGACCGGGGAGTTATGTTTTATGGCAAAACATTATTAATAGCTGGCAATTGTGGAAAAAGAGAAAGAATGATATGAAATAGAGAATGTAAGATACCGATTTGAAGCTGTTGGACTTTGTTTGTCCCTTTGTTTTTCCTTTTTCCTACTTATTACTGGATTACTATACTGGCGATGTCGTCAGAAAATAAATAAGGATGTAATTATGGATATTGTTTCATTGCGAAAGAATCCTCAATATTTAGAGGAAGCGATTGCTTATTTCCAAAGTAAATGGGCTGACGAAAACAGTAAAATGGTCTATGACAACTGTTTTAGAACCTGTGTGGTGTCAGAATCTCCCTTACCACAGTTCTATCTTCTGATGGATAACGAAGAAATAATAGGTTGTGCCGGACTTGCAACAAATGATTTTAATTCACGAATGGATTTGTATCCGTGGCTGGTTGCCTTATTCATAGAGGAGCGATATAGAGGACATAATTATGGAAGATTATTAATCGAAACCGTAGAAAAAGATACCCGACAATTGGGGTTTGGGGATTTATATTTGTGTACAAAACATATAGGCTATTACGAACATTTCTGTTTTAATTATATAGGAGATTGCTATCATCCGTGGGGGGAGCATACACGAGTTTACCAAAAACATATCACTTTCTCAGCTGATCTTTAGAGATACTTCTGGCATTTACACGTTTGCCACAAGTTTAGTATATTCCTTTGTTTATATAGCAAACTAAACCTTACTTCTATTGGAGCCAAAATATCTGTGGTAGTAAAAAGAAAAACAATCTTTTTCTTTTTACCAGCTTTGTTTTTATGATTGGCTACCTTTTGTTACCTTTGTGTATCAGGCTCATTATTCGGTGAATATTTTTGTTTTCTTACTATCTTATTACCCCGTTATTAATTATAAGAGTATATTTAGTTTGGTATATCTATAGCCGGTATAATGTACAGTGGAGATAAAGAATTTAAAGTGCCCTCTATCCGGTGGGACGGAACTATAAAATATTGGATTATGGATAAAATATTGCGAGCTTTCTGGAATCGTTATTTTCATTATGATTGGGCTTTTGGTCTGTTCCTGATTTTATTATTCGGTGTTCCCCGGTTTGTTATTGTCCTGCAATCTTACGTGACAAGAAGTTATGGTATAGTGATGTTTGTTTTTTTAGCCATGTGGTTTGTACCCTTTATTTTCCTTACCGGATACGGACGAAAATGTATTGGCATAAGGAAGCCTGATCACTGTGGACGTTTGTTTTTGTCTTTTATTGCGGGAGGGATGTCTTGTGCTGTTATATTTGCCCTTTTCTTTTTATTATATGATAAAACAATAGATAACGCGTTTGTATATATAGGAGGGAATAATCCCGGGGCATTCATTTCAGGACCTGATAAGCAGCTTTATTTTTGGATAGCTGTTATTCCAAGTATGATATTTAGCCCGATAGGGGAAGAGTTTCTATACCGTGGGATGATACATGGCAGTTTTGTTCAAAGGTTTGGTGAGTCGAAGGCCTCTGTTTTAGATTCATTGGCCTTCGCTGTTACCCATGTTGCCCATTTTGGTATTGTTTATGTTTCTGGTATTTGGCAATTTCTTCCTTTTCCGGCTATTCTTTGGGTTTTATCCATGTTTGTAGTCAGCCAAATTTTTTTCAGATGTAAGCAGTTTTGTAATTCCATTTGGGGAGCCGTGTTTGCACATGCGGGTTTCAATTGCTTTATGATGTATTTTATTTTTTATCAGTTATAGAACACACTCTCACTTTCTGAATTTAGTTAAGTTCTGATAGTTTCATGTGCTCTACATCGAATACTACTTTTTTGTTTGCTCTGCTTAATTCCTGCAAAGAAATCTGTTGGGCATTGGGAGTGGGATTACCTATCGAATACCGTTTTGTATTGTCGTCCGGATCACGGAAACAGAATGTATAGTTTATCAACAGTAGCGGGTATTGTTTGGCATTGGGATAGGTCTGAGGGTGTTGTACCAATACGATCCTTTGATTTTCAATAGAAAACTGAGGAAGCAGGCGTATGAAAGTGTTCCCTAATACAATTTCTATTTCCTCTGCGATGTCGAACTGTACATTGTTTATCAATAGGTCACCTAACCTCAATTCATCGGCTATTGCCATGCGCTTCTTGCCACCTTTACCAGTACTGTCTTCAAATTCAATGATTTTCATTTTAAGTTTCTGGGCATCGGCTTCCGATATGCTTGAAAAACTGTGGTCTGGAGCAAAGTAGAGTTTACTTTTTATTTCATTTATCTTTCCCCTTACTAAAAGTCCTTTTTCGTCAAGAGTAGTACTGATAGATACTTCCGGTTTTGTCCAAATGAGCCGCTGTGCCCCGAAAGGCTCTAAAGCTACGCATTTATTGTATCCGTTTATTATGTCAGGGACAGCTTGTGCACAGATTTTCATTAATTCGCCTGCCTCTTTATACATTCCCAGATAGGCTAATGAAGCGGCACGCAGGTTGAGTACAGAAAGTATACTTCCCCCAAGCTCCTGTTGGTATTTGCCTAACAAACTGTCTGTGTAGTGGATACAGCTTTCCGGATTATTTTTCATAAACCCGATAAATGCATTGGTAAGCCATCTGCCTATTTCGTCGGTAGTTTTCTCTATCCGTTCATATTGAGCATCCAAGCCCATAATGTCTCCGCTATTGATATATTCTGAATAATTTTTACGTAACTGATAATCTTTGCCGGAGAAGTTCATACGGTCGAAGTTGAGTGTACAGGTTTCGAATCCGTAGAAGAATGGGAACCCTAATAATCCGGATTGTCTGGTTATGGAATCCGCTGTATATGTATTGAAGAATTGTACCGGACAATCATTCACGTCCATCACTTTGACGGAAGCCGTGTCCGGTGTGTGTATGAAACTTCCTTCTCCGCCTGTGTCTAATAGATAACTCCGGTTGTTCGCGAATAGAAAAACACAACCGGTTTCTGCGAAACATATATTGGGATCGATGGGCTGCCTTTGCTCCTCTTTTTTGAAAGTTAATTTGCCAAATTCGAATTCTATTTTAGAGATTCTCCGGAGTTCTTTTATTCCTAAGATGGCGTCGTGACCGGAAAAGATAGGATCCTTTTCAACAAGAGAAACATGGACTACCGTGTTGTGGAAAGTGATATTACCCAATTGTAAAGTCTCTACGAAACCGGTGGTAGCTTGTGAAGTACCGAACATGCTGTTTACGGATATGGTATCTCCCATACATGTCACGTTACATTTGCGTGCCATCTCCTGAGTGAGAAAAGTATAGGGTGCTCCTGTATCGAAGATGGTGTTAGGCAATTCGGTTTCATTTATTGTCATTGAGAGTATTAACGGATATGTATAACTTGTAGGAAGTGTACAGGATGTTCCTGGAAAATCTATCCGGAAATTATTTTTTTCCGATAAACCTTGGATTGTTTTTTCTGAACAAAGGAAGTTTCCTTTTCCTTCTATCGCCTGGTAGAGCTTTTTATCTTTGCGCAAGGTCTGCCACCAGGAATTGAGTTGTCTGTAGTTCCCTTTTTCCAGAAGTTTCTCTGTTTTGGCATAACAATAGGCCAACTTTTGTTCCGGAGTACATTCTTCCGGATATAGAGTGAGGAGAGAGTCTACGCATTGAAGCATTTCGTCGGGGCGATTAAAATAATAATTCAATGATACTTTTGCATGTAACCGGGTTGCTTCATCCATCACAGAAGAAGAATCGTTATACAATTTCCACAGTTGTGGAGCATCCTGATAATCGTCTAATGCTAATATTTTCGACCTTAAAGAAGTGGTTGTTTGTGAAAAGGCAGTCATTGAAAAATAAATTGTACAAGTAAGAATGCCGAGCTTTAGTCTTGCCATAGTAGTATATGTTATAATTCAATTAGTTCTTGTGAGTTTATGTGTTTTTTATGCGGAGTCATCAGTGTCGGCATCAGAATCCGGCATCCTTTTTATATAAGCCATAGATTACACTAAATGTAGATAATCTGTCAGTTCTACCTTCAATGTAATCTATGGCATATTAATGTAGTTTTGTTCGTTGACCCGAATCTTTAGTGTGCGAACAAGTCGTTTGTCGGAATTTCATTTCTTTCGCTACCTGTTACAGTCATTTTCAGTTGTCCACCGTTTTGGTCAAAGTATCGTACTTCTATTGGGTGATATCCTTTGGCCAATGCTTTCTGTCCAATCACTTCGCGCGGTCCGTGCGGTCCGTCGTTGTTGATGACTTCTTCACCGTCTATCAGTAAGGTACTGCCGTCATCAGACAGCAGGGCAAAAGTGTAAATGTCATCTTTCGGAGCATTGATAAATCCCTTGATTACCAAACCGATGTTTCCCTTTGCTTTTTCTGGGATCATTATTTTCTCAATGACATAAGTTCCGTTCAGTGGAGCTTTGGGGATGTCATCGCATTTGCTGCCTTTAAATTCATACCATTCAGCTTCCAGACCTTTGTTGGAAGGAGTGGTAGTTGTGGCTGGAGCATATTCGCTCTTAATGAAACGCGTACGTGCGATATCACCGGCTTTCCCGTTAGGACGGAACGTACGGAAGGTAAAATCGGTTGTTTCTTTCACTGGGATAGGACCTTCGTATCTGGATGATTGCAGCGTCGGAATGCTTCCGTCGGTAGTATAACGAATATCTGCACTCGGATCCAGGCAAGTCACACTAACACTTCCCTCACCAATGAAAGCGTTGTTGCGGTGGAAACCTTCCAGATCGGGGATACGATAATTGATACCCATGATGTTGAGGCGTTCGAACTGATTGGCCAACCGTTGCGCGAAGGTATTCCAGTCTTTCTGCGAAGCCTGGCTCCATCCCAATTCGGCAATAGCCAGCAGACGTGGAATAGCCATGTATTGCATCCGTTCGCGTGAGGGAATCCATTCGCACCAAATGTTTCCCTGTACGCCTTTGATCAGTCCTTGTTGTTCAGGAGTCGCTCCCTCGATCGTCAGGTCGAGATCGTAAATGTTGCGTACAGAATTCTTATCTTGCTGATAATCCAGGTAGAACTGGCTGTTGGGGGAGAAGATGATTGGGTTGCCCTGTTGGGTAGTCTTTTGCGGAGCATCCTTGACCCAGCTTCTCCACCACATGACGGTAGCAGTCGGGCTTAATCCACCTTCGATGATTTCGTCCCAACCGATCATCTCTTTGCCTTTTGAGTTGAAAAACTTTTCCATGTTATGGATAAACCAGGCTTGCAGTTCTTCTTCTGTCTTCAATTGGTTGTCTCGCATACGTTTCTGGCAGTCGGGACATTTTTTCCAGTTTGTCTTTTCCACTTCATCGCCGCCGATGTGCACGTATTTATAAGGGAACAGGTCTATCAGTTCGCTATATATGTTTTTACAAAACTCTATTGCCGATTCTTTTCCGGGGCAAACAGGAGAGGAGAAAGTGCTTCCCCAACCTACTTTGTCTGTACAGGCTACTCCGGAATAATTGCTGACGGCTGCCAGCATGTGACCCGGCATATCGATTTCGGGAACAATATCGATGCCGCGTACTTTGGCATATTCTATCACTTCTTTTATATCCTCTTGTGTATAATATCCGCCATACAGCGTGTCACCTTCCACGATGCGAAGCTTGTTTACCGGAATCTGATAATCGGGGTTATCTTCCGATTTAGCCAGTTCCATGCATGACCGGTCGTGTGAATTGAACGTACGCCAAGCTCCTTTTTCGGTGAGTAACGGATATTTTTTGATTTCAATGCGCCATCCCTGGTCATCTGTCAGGTGCCAGTGGAACTTATTCATTTTATAAAGTGCCATTACGTCAAGCAGTTCTTTTACTTCTTCTTTGGTATAGAAGTGGCGGGATACGTCGAGCATAATACCACGCCATTCGAAGCGCGGGGCATCTTCAATCTGTACGGCGGGTATGGCCCATGTCACGCTGTCCACCACCTGCTTCGATTCAATCTGAGGCGGAAATAACTGGCGGAGTGATTCGATACCGGCTATCACACCGTTATAAGAATTTCCCGTAATCTCTATTTGATCGGGTTTTGCGGTGAGCGTATATGCCCCCTCCTTGCCTTCTATGGCAGCGGTAGAAAGAGTGATGTTTCCTTTGCCTTCTTTCACCTGGATGTTATATCCGGTGGCTACTGACAGAATACCTTTCAGGTACTCTGCTGCTGGAAGCAGTTCTGGATTGGTGGTACCGATGATGGTGTTTGGGGTTAATACAAACGCACCATGGTTCTGTTGCACTTTGTTTGGCAACGGTACAATAGAAACATCTCTGGTAGCGGGAGTGGGGCTACAGCCCGTCAGCAGTAATGCGCCGGTGAAAGCACAGGTTGCTAACCATTGTTTGTAAGATGGTTTTGTCATAAGGATAATTATTGGATTGTTTTTCAAATTAGTTTTAGTCTGCTTACTTTTACTGTATGAAAAGCACAAATATACAATCAATTCTTTTGATAATCTTCATTCCTGATTGAAAAACTGTTGCTATCTTTGCTCTTACGTAAACTTTCGCAGTCGGCTGTATGTTTCTTCTTCAGAAGAAATCGGTTTATTAAGTTGCTTTTTGCCTGTTTGTCAGTGTTTGTCATGGGATGGCTAATGTTTTGACGTATTGCTTCTTTCGATTTATGTACGTGCCTTCTTGAGACCACGGCTGTGATTCAAAGAGATCGCAATTGTGAACTGATGGAACCACAGTTGCAGATTGAACTGAATAACAAACTAAAAACTGTTGATAAATGCGTGAAATTGATAAGATAAACAGTGTGAATTTGCTTACTGAATAAGGAATGAGCAAGCCGGAAATTATAAAAAGTGAATAGAATATGGGAGCGCTTGATTTAATTGATAAATATTATCCTCAGGATAATGAGTTAAGAAATATATTGTTGGTTCACAGTCGTTCGGTTGCCGATAAGGCATTATGGATAGCCGATAAGCACCCGGAGTTGAACCTTGATACTACTTTTCTGAACGAAGCTGCCATGTTGCATGATCTCGGAATTTTTCTGACACATGCTCCGGGCATTAAGTGTTTGGGTAAGGAGCCATATATTTGTCATGGATATCTGGGAGCCGAGCTGGTGCGCAAAGAAGGTTTTCCGCGACATGCTTTGGTTTGTGAGCGTCATACCGGTGCGGGACTTTCACTGGAAGAGATTATTAAACAGCAGCTTCCTATTCCGCATCGTGAAATGTTGCCGGTCAGTATAGAAGAACAAGTGATTTGCTTTGCTGATAAATTCTTTTCGAAAACACATCTTGATCGTGAAAAATCGGTGCAAGATGCCCGTAAAAGTATTGCCCGGTACGGTGACGAAGGACTTCGACGCTTTAACAATTGGTGTGAGCTGTTTCTTTAGTGCCTAAAAAAGAATTAAAAATCAAGATTCTCAAGTATATTTGGTGAAGATTGTGTACTTTTGCCCCTTCAAGCGTAAACTATTAGTTAATGACGCCATTGAAAGCAAATACAATACTATCATTTATACTATTATTGATCCTCTTGATGCTTCCGGATGAAGCGATGGCTCAACGTCGCCGTGTCAGAGAGGTGAGGGGGCCTATCACTTATTCGCCCCAGCAAACTGATTCATTAAAAGCAGATACGTTGAAGGCTGATACCTTGTCGTTGCAATCTGCCAGGAAGAAGAAACAACCTCTGGATGCCCCTGTGGTTTATTCGGCTAACGATTCCATTGTTTTTACCGAAGGTGGCTTTGCACATCTGTATGGTGATGGTAAAGTGAATTATGAAAAAATAGAATTGGGAGCACAGATCATCACCATGAATATGGATAGCAGTACGGTGTATGCTCGTGGTGTGACTGATTCGTTAGGGGTTGAACAAGGCAAGCCTGTGTTTAAGGATGGCGATACGCCTTATGAAACCAAAGCAATCCGGTATAATTTCAAAAGTAAAAAAGGATTTATCAATAACGTTGTAACTCAGCAGGGTGAAGGATATGTTGTGGGTAATAATGCCAAGAAAGGAGCTAATGATGAACTGTTTATGGAAAACGGACGCTATACGACCTGTGATCATCACGATCATCCACACTTCTACATGCAGTTGACCAAGGCCAAAGTTCGTCCCAAGAAGAATGTGGTGACTGGGCCTGCCTATTTGGTGGTAGAAGATGTACCGTTGCCATTGGCTGTACCTTTCTTTTTCTTTCCTTTTTCCAGCAGTTACTCTTCTGGTTTTGTGATGCCAAGCTACATGGACGATTCCAGTCGTGGTTTCGGATTGACGGGAGGTGGTTATTATTTTGCCATCAGCGATATAATGGATCTTAAGTTGACCGGAGATATATTTACGAAGGGGTCATGGGCCGGTAATCTGGAGACTAATTACAATAAACGTTATAAATATTCCGGTTCGTTACAGGCCGGCTATCAGGTTACTAAATTGGGAGATAAGGGATTGGCTGACTATTCGGTTGCCAAAGACTTTAAGATTGTATGGAATCATCGGCAAGACCAGAAGGCCAGTCCGAACAGTACTTTCTCGGCAAGTGTGAATTTTGCAACCAGTAGTTATGAGCGTACCAATATCAATAACCTCTATAATTCTCAGCTAATGACTCAGAATACGAAAACTTCGAGTGTCAGTTACTCTCGCAGTTTTCCGGATCAGAAGCTGACGCTTGCAGGTACTTTCAACATAGCCCAGACCATGCGTGATTCTTCAATAGCTGTCACTTTGCCTGACTTGAATATCACTCTTAGTACTATTTTCCCTTTTAAACGCAAACGTGCGGTAGGTGAAGAGCGTTGGTACGAAAAGATTTCCTTGCGTTACTCGGGGCGTCTGACCAACAGCCTGAAAACCAAAGATGACCGCTTGTTTAAAGCAGGTTTTAGAGAGTGGGAGAATGCGATGCAGCATAACATTCCAGTGCAGGCTACTTTTACTCTTTTCAAGTATTTGCAGGTAGTGCCTTCATTCAATTATACAGAGCGTTGGTATACCCGTAAGGTGATGAAGAGCTATGATGAAACTACTCAGAAATGGGATACACACCCCGGTGATACGATTCATGGGTTCTACCGGGTATTTAATTATTCGGCCAGTTTGTCGTTGAGCACAAAGATGTATGGTATGTATCAACCTCTGTTTATGAAGAAAAAGGAAATACAGATTCGTCACGTCTTTACACCGCAGATTTCGTTGAATGGTTCTCCAAGCTTCGGACAGTTTTGGGAATACTATCGTGATGCAGACGGTAATGACCAGTATTACTCTCCTTATTCCAGCCAGCAGTTTGGTACGGCTCCGCGTGAAAAGTCTGGAACGGTTAGTTTCGATGTATCGAACAACCTGGAAATGAAATACCGTAACAAGAAGGATTCTCTTATGAAAATAAGTCTGATCGATGAGATAGGCTTTAATCTTTCTTATAATATGGCGGCAAAGAAACAGCCGTGGAGTAACCTGAATATGCGTTTGCGTATGAAGTTTAAAAAGTTTAATAACTATACGCTGAACATGAATGCGGTGTTTGCCACTTATGCTTATACATTCGATAAGTCGGGTAATGTAATAGTCGGTGATCGTACAGAATGGTCTTACGGACGTTTCGGACGATTCCAGGGATGGGGATCTTCTATCAACTATACTTTTAACAATGATACTTGGAAGAAGTTGTTCGGAAAAGATAAAGATAGCGATCAAAAAAAGAAAAAGGATAGTGCTGACGACGAGGGAGGAGATTCAACCGGTGACGAAGTGGTTACTGAAAAGAAAGTTGAGAAAGCACAGGCAGACAGTGACGGATATCAGGTTTTCAAGATGCCATGGTCACTGAATGTTAACTATTCGTTCCGTATTAGTGAGGACCGTAGTAAGCCGATCAACCGTAATACCATGCGTTATCCGTTTAAGTATACGCAAAATATCAATATGTCGGGTAATCTGAAGATTTCCAATAACTGGTCGTTTACATTCAATTCCGGATATGATTTCGAAGCGAAGGAGATCACTCAGACCTCTTGTACGATTACTCGTGATTTGCACTGTTTCAATATGTCCGCCAGTATTTCTCCTTTCGGACGTTATCGCTATTATAACTTTACGATCCGTGCAACGGCCAGTATCCTGCGTGATTTGAAGTGGGATAAGAGAAGCCAGACTCAAAGCAACATCCAGTGGTATTAATAAATATCTATGAACGATAAACGGTGAACAATTTGTAGCACGAAGGCGTAAATTGTTCACCGTTTATCGTTCATAGATGGCTGTCTTCACTACCAGTTTATCTCTGTTTTTCCGTGGGTTTTCAAGTATTCATTCGTTTTGCTGAAATGCTTATTCCCAAAGAAGCCGTTGTAGGCAGAGAGGGGAGAAGGGTGTGCCGAACTAAGTACCAAATGCTTGTTACGATCAATAAAGGCACCTTTCTTCTGTGCATAACTTCCCCATAGGATGAATACCAGATTTTCTCTTTCTTCCGCCAGAACACGGATAGCAGCATCTGTAAATTCTTCCCATCCGTGGCGTTGGTGCGAACCGGCCTGATGGGCACGTACTGTCAAAGTAGCGTTGAGCAACAGGACACCTTGTTCAGCCCACCGTGTCAGATTACCTGTGGGAGGAGTTGCCGTACCAATATCTTCTTTTATTTCTTTGAATATATTCACCAAAGAAGGTGGAAAGGCTACTCCATCATTTACCGAGAAACAAAGACCATGTGCCTGTCCGGGACCGTGGTAGGGGTCTTGTCCGATAATGACTACTTTTACTTTGTCAAAGGGACATAAATTGAATGCGTTGAATATCAACTTTCCAGGAGGAAAGATCTGGTACTGGCTATATTCGCTTCTGACAAATTCGGTCAGTGTGCGGAAGTAGTCTTTCTCAAATTCTGGTTGTAAATGAGCTTTCCAGCTCTCTTCTATTTGTACGTTCATAGGCTATTAAATAAGGTGTATATTAAGGGCTGTACATTCACGACGCATTTCTTCAGGCCAGATACTTGCTTGAATCTCACCGATATGCGCTTTGCGCAAATAGAACATGCATAAGCGTGACTGACCGATACCTCCACCGATAGAGAGTGGAAGGGTATCATCCAATAATCTCTTATGGAAATAGAGTTCCAGTCTTTGTTCTTGATTTTCTTGTTTTACTTGGCGCAAAAGAGCTTCTTTATCCACACGGATACCCATGGAAGACAATTCAATGGAACGTTGTAGTACATCGTCCCATAATAGCAGGTCACCGTTCAGGCCAGGTAAGTCGTTCAGCCCTTTGCTGGTATAGTCGTCATAGTCCGGGGCACGTCCGTCATGTTTTTTACCATCACTCAGTTTGCAACCGATACCAATGATGAATACGGCTCCATACTTTTTACAGATGGCATGTTCACGGCATTTAGGTTCCATATCCGGATATAACTGGCGTAATTCTTCAGAGTGGATGAAGTGTAACTTTTGTGGCAGGCAAGGTTTGATCTGCGGATACATTTCGTATACCATATATTCCGTACGGATCATGGCGGCATAGATACGGTTGACAATCTCCTTAAGGAAGTCTGCATTGCGGTCCTCGGCAGTAATCACCCGTTCCCAGTCCCACTGGTCTACATAAAGTGAATGCAGGTTGCCCAGTTCTTCGTCCGAACGAATTGCGTTCATATCCGTATAGATACCATAACCCGGTTCAATGTGATAATCTGCCAAAGTAAGTCGTTTCCATTTAGCAAGTGAGTGGACTACTTCAGCTTGTGCATCACCCAAGTCTTTAATAGGAAATGAGACCGGACGTTCTATGCCATTCAAATCATCATTGATACCCATTCCTTTGAGTACAAAGAGTGGAGCTGTCACACGTCGCAGACGTAATTCCGATGAAAGATTCAACTGGAAGAACTCTTTAATTTGTTTGATGCCCAATTCTGTCTGTTTCAGGTCAAGCAAAGGTTTATAATTCTGAGGTTTTATTAGGTAACTCATAGGTTTATTGATTGTTATTTGTCGGCAAAGATATGAATAATATCTATATCTGTACGAATAATTGGCTAAAATGTTATCAAATTGATCGTTTTATATGGTATAAGAGTTGCAAAATAATATTTGAGGATATGGCGTTCGGTAGATAGATACTACAAAAAATGGTGAATCATTAGGAAAATGCGAAGTTTTTTTATACTTTTGTCGTCGCATAAAACAATGCTCCTGTAGTTCAACGAATAGAATGTAGGTTTCCGGTACCTAAGATAAGGGTTTGATTCCCTTCGGGAGTACATTTTTAAACGCTAATTTCTTAAATATAAGGTAATTAGCGTTTTGCTTTTATTGGGGTTGCACAACTTTTGCACAACATTTTGCATCGTATAGATGATTGATGAGCTAATGGAACATTGCTCAGATCAAGTAGAAGCATAAATAAATCCCGGGCCAATTAGGACCCGGGATATTTTATGGTGTTCGAATGAATAGCTATGATGATCCTTATCTCCTTGTTGGGGTAAAGTTAAGTTCAAAATCAGTTGAGATTGTTTTTCCTGATTTTGTCTGCACCTTAAAAGTGATACTTTGTCTACTTTGTAGTGGGTGTACCAGAAATTTAATATAACCCATCTGATATAAAAGAATCAGTTCTTCACCTTTTAAATCTGAAAATGACTTAGAATAAGGATGGTATTCCTTAGAGGGTCTATACGGGGCGGGTGTTGTGTCTTCTGTTTTAGGATATTCTTTATACCCGCTTTTTATAAACTCCAATGGTGAGGAATAATACAGTATTGCAATATCATTTAGTGAACTTCCCTTTTTATGGTTATTGTCAAAATCGGTATTGCATATTAAATCAAGTGAAGTAATAGTATCAACTAGGCACGGATTAGAGAAAGGAACCATATAGCGATTATAGCTGACATCACCATATTTAGTGCAAAGTTCATCATACAGCGGGTTGCCCCTGGCAATGTTGTCACCTTGAAACATAAAATACAATTCATCGTTGTTGCTTATGTTTCCGGATGCAATTTCTTTAATATCAATAAATCCTTGTAGGAAGCTTTTTGAAAATAAAGCTCCTGTTATTTTTTGCTCTTCGCATGAACAAAGAGTCAAAAATGACAATAATAATATATATATTTTTTTCATCGGTGTATATTGGTTATCATTCTAGGTTTAAATGCGAAAGTTGGGATTCTCTTTCCGTTAGCATTAGGCATTGTAACAAATGGCTGGTACCATCCATTATATAACCCTCCCCATCCATAGTTGTTGCGTACAAATAGAAAACGTCTCTTTTCAGAGTCACAGTCCATCTCGCCTCTTCTTGGTCTGCATATTCTAATGTTTAACATTTCATATCGATAGCCATCCACTACCCATGCATGGCCATCTGAATGTGTTTGAAAGATGAAATAGTCGCTTTCTTTATCAAATCCACATTGGTATACTGGGTGCCCGGCTTTTAAAGACTCGACTAGTCCTTTGTCGCTATAGCTAATTAAATCACTACATGTATAGCCCATCTTTCTTAATAGACCTGGGATTTTTTCACTTTTAGCGCCGCTTTCTTTCACTCCATATTTCATACCTACATTTAATCCCACTCTTCTAATAAAATGCGCTAATTGATTCGTTGCATCGGGGTACTTGTATTGGTCTGAACTACTTTTGATTTTATAAATGGTATTCCAATCATAATTATATCCTTCGAATGTATTTGGATATTTATTATATGCACATATCTGTGCTGTTGCAATGGCTACACATCCGGCTTTGGCATATTCTGTGCCAATGACACATTCTTTATTATAAGGGTTGTTTTGTGACCACTCTATATCCATGAAAGGACCTACTTGTTCTAGTAATTCATTTCTGGTTTCGGGTGTTTCAGCGAATCTCGGATTATTTCCTTGATTATTGATATCATACAAAATAGTGTGTATAGCACTTTTTATGAACATCTTTAAAGCAAGAACCTGGCATGTGTCTTTTAAGTTAAAGCGTCCTTTATCTGAGTATGCATAAATAGGTGCGGTTCTGCTATCTGCTGCTGCTACTCCAAAGCCTCCATCTTTAAAATTGATAATGTATAGCAATGTATCGCTACTTAATGAATTTGCTTTCAATGAACGGGTTATTGCTGGTGTCGTTTTTACAACCTCGATGTTTTCGATTTCCGCCGAAGAAGCACTCCGGGTACTTCCTGTTGTAGAGTTAATCACATCGAGGACTGTGAAGACAGCATCCGAGACGGGGATTTTATAAGAAATGTCTTTAAAACTCTCCGGTTTAGTTGAGTGATCAAAAGAAGCAATTACATTATTTTCTCCACAGGAGTAGAATAGTAGTGATGTGAAGATTATCACATACAGTTTGTTCTTCAGATTTTTATTCATAGTTTTTGATTGTTTATGCGGGATTGTAATTGAGCCATATTACATTACCGCGGGTTAAAAATATTTTTTAAGGGCTCTTTTGCATTTTCATTTGTAGTGTATTTAGGTTAATAATTATATTAGTTTATTTATTCAATTCTTACGGCTGTTCCTTGTGCTTCGTATCTGATGATATCCCCTTTAGCCGAACGCACTGTGACTACTTGATAATTAACTATTCCGTTGGCATTGTGTTTTTGGGCTTCCTGTACGGCTTTTCCTGTCATGTATTCTTCGGTAGGAACATATATAGAACTTCCATCATATAGTTTAGCAGGAGTAAGTCCGGACTCTATTGCCTCCTTTGATTTTCTTCCAGCATAAAAAACAAGTTGTAAATCCGCTACAGGCACATAACTTTTTTCCTTTATGTCAGTTCCTATTGGGTAAATACGGAATCCGGATTGTACATATTTACTATAGTCAGCAACATAAATATGTTCAGAGTATTTCGGAGTACAAGCCCCCAATGCTAAAAAAGGTAGTAATAAAAATAACTTTTTCATGTTGATTGGTTTTTGGTTTGTAATATAAATCTGTTATCTATTTTTGAGTATGTCTATAGTTTCTCTTAAAGAGTCTATTAGATCATTTTTTGTTGTTATGGTGTTTTTTAGGTACATAACTTCAGCTTTTAAATTTTCATTTTCCCTTTTTAGAGTGTCAAGCATAGGAGTGTTTGACTCGGTTGTTATTACTTCTATTTCTCCATCTGGTTTTATTATTTTTTGTGTTCCGGCATCAGGTAAGGCAACATTAACCACATTACCTGTTTTAATGTTATTATGGTTACCTTGCCCAATGATATTGCCATCATCTTGATTCATGTTAATTCCAATAGTGTTTTTTTTGAGCATTTCTCCCTCATCTCGTAAAAGCCACTCAGTAGACATGTCTCCGTATATTCTACTAATTTTCATTGCTATGTCAGCTGATATACTTTTCGTTTTACCCCAATAGCCCTTAGATAGTCCGGCATCTGCCTCTAATCTATATACACTAATTCCTTTATAATCAATGTATTTTTGAATTTTTTCTTTTATGGTCATACTATTATCTACTAATAAAGGTTAATTAATAGAGTATAGTCTACTAAATGTTTGCATAGTAGAGTATAGTCAATTATCTTTGTCGCATCAAAGTTAATCAATCAACAAATAAATAACAAATTTAAAAGATAGAATTATGAAAGCAATCATCGACTACAAAAAAGCAAATGGTGAAGAAACCGGTGCAATCGCGGTAAATGAATACAATGGCAATCTTAGCTATATAGCAGTAACAGCTTCTTCGAGTAAGACATTCAAGTCTATGAAAGGTGCTGAAAGGTACATGGCCAAATTTAATTACATAAAATCATAAGTTTAACCCGCGCCCCTTTGGGCGCATAATTCTATGCTAAAATGGAAACCAATAAACGTAAAAGAGGGGAATTGAAAGCCCTATTAAAAAACATGAAAGTGGGCGAAGAATTAAAATTTGCTCGCTCCAAAAGAAATTCAGTAAGACCCACATGTTCGAATCTGGCATATGATGAGGGAATGAACTTCTCTACCCGAACAGATGGTGATAGTTTATTTGTGAAACGTGATAAATAATAGATAATTAAAAAATAAGGAGAAATAACAATGACTATAGGAATAATTATCTTTTTAGCATTAATCGCCGCATTCATATTGGTGTTAGGGGCGGTTATTATTTATCAATATTGCGATATAAAGGTCTCGATCGACCAATCCGAAATTAATCGCCGTATAGAGTTTGAGGAAGCAAAGAAGGCGATTGACAAATCCGTAAAAGGATGTAGGAATACGATTGATAGTGACTATGGCAATGAGGTAAAATACTTACTATATGAGTTCGAAAAAGGGCTTAATCTCAAATCAGGGACTATATTTAAATCCAGCCTCAGCCCCGAAAGCGCCACGCCTAAAGGCACCATTACTCCACCTTTATCTCTTAGTGATATAGAACTTCGTAAATACTGCATAGAGCAGACCAATAAAGACCAAGTGTATCTCCGGATAGAAGATGCTCAGAGGCTTTATGACTACATTTTGAATGGTAATCAGCGAGGAAAGGAGGTAACAAATGAGCATTAAAGAAATACTGAGTAGTGATTCAAATTTAAGTGTAACAATAAAATCTACTGATTTGAAAGAGTTTGCGGATCATATTATAAAACAGACGATCAAAGAGGTTTTGGCCTCTAATATGAAGTCGGATGAAGAGTATTTAACCGTCAACGAAACCGCAAAGATGCTTTGTGTTAATCGTAGTACTTTATGGAGTTGGAACAAAAAGGGATACTTATGTCCTGTTGAGATAGGCGGGAAGCGTCGCTATAAAATAAGTGATATTGATTCAATTCTTAAAAATAAACGAACCGATGAAGAATATGAATAGTCTTTCTAAGCATCTGCTTATGGTCATCATATCCATAGTTACGGTTGCCGGTTGCATCTATGCCGGCAACGTAGAGATGAATGATGATATCCTCTCAGGTATGAGTTTTGAGAAGTACCAGTACATCCATGATCGTATCGGTGATCGTGCCACTTCATCGGATGTGGTAAAGGAGTATTTGCGTAATCGACAGTTCTATGATTCAATCGCCTATTAAATTCAAATCAGTTTAGAAATGAAGCAAAAGATAGAAGAAGTAAAAGGAAAAATTAATCGCTATTATAGCGACTTTATTGAAAAATGCCTTGAAGTACATGGCATTGATTTAACAACAATCATCAGTGATTGTGTAACGGCTGGTTATGAATCCCGTTCGGATGAAATCATAGAGCTTAGGAGAGAATTAGACAGCATAGAAGAAATGAATAGTGATGGTAATAAAATTCTGGATGCTATTAAGAGAATGGCAGCAGATGACAATAAAGGTTTGAGAATGACCACTACGATAGTCGATGTTAAAGATGATCCGCGCGGCTCAATCGTTGGCTTTGGGACTGAAAAAGTTTGCGGAGATGATGCCCTTACCCAAACAATGGGTTTACCAGGTAAGTATATGGCATGTGCCTTTTTTATAGATCGAGAAGAACTAAAGAAATACCTCTAAACGAATAAGATATGAAAAGTTAAATTCTTAATAAGAAAGAACTGAATCAATAAGATGAAGATACAAAACTTTAGTATTCCCCCCGAATGTCGGCATGCCTCTGTTGAGGCTGTAGACAATAGGTTAATAATCACATTTGAACCGGAGAATCTTTCAGATTTCTTCTGTCAGGAAACGGACCATATAGAGCAGACTCCCAGGATCGGTGATTTAGCTTTGTTCTGGGATACCGCCTATAGAGGTTCCGCCATTATTGCCCGACTGATAGATGAAGACCGTATAAACGGTGTACAGGCGTATCAGGCCGCCAATGATGTCTGGTACGAAAACGCCATCCGCTTTCGAAGTGACGAACAATACCGCTTAATAACTCAAAGGCATGATGTGGAAAAAGAAAACGACTGATTTAAAGAAGAAGTCTCCTAATCTGAAGAACAAGTTGGATACTGTGTTCAGCCGCTTTATCCGTTTACGTGACGCCAGGAAAGACGGGACATTTCAGTGCATCTCCTGTGGGAGAATTTTGCCTTTGGATCAGGCGGATTGCGGGCACTACATAAACAGACAGCACATGTCCACCCGATTCAGTGAAAAGAACTGCAATGCCCAATGCCGATCGTGCAATCGTTTCGATGAAGGCAACATGCAGGGGTATCGCCGTGGTCTGATATTGAAATACGGTGAACCTGCGGTTCTGTTGCTTGAATCCATGAAGAATCAGACAAATAAGATCTCCGACTTTGAGTACAGTACCATGATCAAGTATTATCAGGGCGAGGTTAAACGTCTGAAAGAAGAGAAGCAGATACGCCAAATATGACATATATGGAACTTTTGAAAATATGAAAGTGATACATGTGTATTTGATCTTCAAAAAGAAGAACTACTACTTCGGTTCTCTCAGTGCCATTTTTGAGCATCTGGATGAAACCGACATAGGAATTAAGAAGCGCACATTGCTGCATCGTTCGGATGAATCCACCATCTTGACAGATAGGGCGATCATCATAAAATCAACCCTGCTTAAATGCAGGAAACATGTTAAACAATAACCAATGCCGGTACTAAAGGATGCCGTCGGGAGTGTGCCCCGGTTAAGTTTTATATTTTGCAAACCACTCCCCGGGGACTTCTCCCCGGGATTCGGATTCCCCCGGAGTGGGAGGCTTAAAACGCTCAGCTTATGAATATCCCCCAAACCATCCCGCGTATTGATTGCAAGGCATTCGCCAAATGCGGAAAGAAGTCTTTATCCCATTGCAGGCGGTATAAACTTACGGACGAAGAGTGTATAAATTGCCGGTTGGTCCATCGACGGGAAAGAAACAATTACCGTACTTCCCCCGACGGTCGTTTAATGAAACGGTGTTCCATCTGTGGCGAGTGGTACTATCTTCACCGTTTTTACCCCAGAACTTTAAATCGGGGAGAGAAGGTCTATTCCACCTTCAGTTCTGAATGCAGAAGGTGTAAGTCTTTGAAAGCATCAACCTATCAAAAAGCAAGGCGATGAATAAGAATAAGGGAAAAGAAGAGGAAATCAGGCAGAAGGTAAAGTGTGATTGCCGGCAATGCAGACGCGCCGGCCCGGTTGAGAATTTCATGGTGTATTGCCCGATACATGACTGCGCCCGATCAACCGGTCTTAGAATGTGTATGTATTTTATAGAGAAGAAGAGATGTTCGACAAGATAACCATAAAGGCAACGATTGATACGGCGGATATTGAGACGATCGTCTTACGAAACTATTTGGAGGAGTGCACGGAAGGTGATGAAGTCTATTACAAGTCTACCGCTTACGCCAACTTTGACGGTTGTTTCATCGAGATTCGCGGTAACAGGTTACGGTGTACGTGTTCCATTTGCAAGCTCTATTCCAAGGGAAAGACTGGGAAACTGGATAACAGCCGCCCGATAACTTTCGCAATGGCTGTAAGGACAATCAAAGAGCTGCTGTTGAGGCTATGTGTCCGGATTGAGAATGCCGTGGTAACGTATTACGAGATAGGTATCACAATGAAGATGTCCCTTCCTGCCGATTCTTACATAAAACAGATGTATGAAGTCTCAGGAAAGCTCCTTTGGAACGATGCCAACTATTCGGCGTTCAAGCAACAGACAACGGAGAAAAGCAAGTATTTCCGGAAGATCCTGAAGGTCTATGATAAGAGCTTTGAGGCCGGGGAGAAAGGACGGAATGTCGGGGCTAACATTCTTCGTATCGAAACGATATACAAGCACCAGTCTGTTTCATTGATGGAGCTAACGGACAACCTCTTCTTGTCGAGGATCGGCCGTATATTCTATAAGGACTGGTCAGAAATATGCTTTACCAGAGAACTGTCTGCGGCCAAGGGCGTAAAGGTGTCCCAGCTTGAAAGGGCCAGGGAGATATACCGGATAGGAGTTACCCGGTACAAGGAGCGTTACAAGAAGCTTTATCTTTCGGGTAAGCTGACTAAAAAGCAATGGGAGACTATACGCAATTTTGCCCGTAGCTGGCCGGAAGAGCGTGAGAAGTACGTGGAGGAAATCGGTGATATGGAGCGTGAATTTAAGGACAAACTTTTATCAGGCTACCAGACAGGGATATTTACGCCCATTTGCAGAAAAATATAACATATTGAAAATCAAAGTTTTATCTGCAAATACAAAAAGCACCTTATGGTGAGCAATTAAAATGTTGAAAATTAGGTGATTACATTTTTAAAATCTAAAATTTAACACTTTTCGGCAACTTGTCCTATACAGCCCGCAGGGTTGTCGGGAACCGACTTATAAGGGCTGATAAATTATAATTTAAAAACTGAATATATGAAATGTGAAGCAGAAGGCAAAATTTTGGTGGAGCTGCCATCCACCGGTGGAGTTACCAGGGATGGTAAAGACTGGGAGAAGAGAGAGTACATCATGGAAACCAGCGAACGTTATCACAGCAAGATGCGCTTTTCCGTTTGCAGTTTTGATGGTCCTGTTGAGAACCCTCCCAAAGTAGGAGACAAGATCAGAGTTAACTTTACCGTTGAAGCCCGCGAATATAAAGGGAACTGGTACAATGAAGTAAGAGTGCATCGGACGGAGAATATTGAATGTTAAACTTATAAAGATATACGTTATGTTAGATTTGAACACCCTTCGTAACAGGGCTTATCAAAATGCCTGTGATCATGGATTTCATGATAGAGAATTGAGTGACAATCATTGTTTCATGCTTGTAATATTTGAATTGGTTGTCAGTTCCAATTCCGATCATATGTCTGAGGCTTTTGTGGATGCTTTTGAAAGGCTGGTCAAAGATACGGTTGAGGATGAATTGGCCGATACGGTTATTCGTATGCTTGATATGGCCGGTCTTCGGGGTATTAATTTGAATGGTATATTCATTGTTGCATACATTGTAAGCAGGAAGAAGTCATTTACCGAGAACTGCTATGCTATCATCAAAGATATTGTGAATTACAAATACACAACGGAGGAATGTCTTAATTATGCTATTCGTCAGGTGTTTGAGCTTGCCGAATTTTACGATATGGATTTGGAGTGGCACATTGAGCAGAAGATGAAGTATAATGAACACCGTGGGAAAATGCACGGGAAGAAATATTAATTCTCGATACAGAAATGGAAACAACGATAGATAGTAATGGTCTGGGTGGATTTCAAACCAGACAGGATCGGATACTGTGTATTCGTAGTCAAATTAATCGCAGCAGTGAAGAGTTAGCCCGGATCAATGAAAAGCTGGGAGCTAAAGATACCCCCTCCTTGGAAGAGTGGCTGCGTCTTTCGGATATTCGTAATAACCTGATGGTTTCTATACACCGGAAGGAGGAAGAGTTGTCACGGCTGACGGATAGCCGCCGGCTTGATCAGCCTAGGCGGGCGAATTATAATTATTGATATGTTTTAGAGGATTAATAAGTCGTATTGGAATGGGAAACAAAAGAAGGTCAGTCCGATTTGATGAACATACTTGGATGCTATTGAAAGAGGTATCTGAGAAAATGGGAGTCAATATGTCAGTTGTAATCAGAAGCATGGTTGCGCGCAGTTTGAGGGAAATAACGGATGATTCCGGTAATCTGATTCTAAATGAGAAACAGGTACAAGCGAAATAGTTATTATCCTAAGGTGGCCGAAGCAATCGGAAAGAATTATCTTAAGCTTCGATCGCTTTGTTGTGTCGAATTCGATACGTTTCATGGCTCACTATCTCGTGAGGACATCTTTCAGGACACGGTGCTTTATGTCATTCAAGATGTTGAGGCCAGCCTGTTAGAATCGGAAGAGGATATTATAAAACACTTTTGCTATCGTTACAAAATGATAGCATTTCAGATAATTCAAGATTCTAAACAATTAAGAGAAATACCATATGCCGACTATTTACAAACCCAAAAAGAGGGAACAGAAGAGCAATAATATGTATGATGATGCCCGTCGTAAGATATATAATTCAGAGCGATGGCGCAGGCTTCGAGCATGGAAGATGGTGAATAACCCTCTATGTGAGGTATGCTGGCAAAAGGGATTGGCTACACCGGCTGAGGATGTTCATCATATCGTATCATTCATGACTACGAATGATCCTTTACAGCGTAAATCATTAGCATACGATTATGACAACTTAATGAGCCTTTGTAAGCAATGCCATCAGAATATACATAACTCAAAATAATAACAAAAAAGTTATTGGAATATTTGCTTAATAACAATAATGTTATTATATTTGTAGTGTCAAAAAACAAAAGCAATATGGGAGAAAAACCGGTAAGTAAAGAACGGATAAAGTTAGAGAAGGATTTGCTGTTCTACCTTCGCTACTACAAAGAGCTACAGGACAGAGGGCATTATAAACAAGAGCTTGATTATCAAATCGAGTTATTAACTAAAAAGTTAAAGGAAATGTAAGTTGTCAACCGCCTCCCTTGAAAGACAGGGAGGCTAAATAAAGAAGTTATGAAGACAGATATAGAAAGACTAAAGGAACGCTTTGCCAATGCTAATACCGAAGCGGAGATTGAGGCAGTAGACAAAGAGATGAAAGCTTTGGCGGATCAAGATATGGATCAGTTTGCGGAAGGTTTGATAGAATGCATCAAGGACACCAACAAAGAAGCGGATGAAATATTACTAAGAGAGAAGTTGGAATCGGTGTTGCCGTTTATCTCTGTTTCAGCATTAGCCAAAACATATTTTAAGAGGTCTCCCCAGTGGTTTTACCAACGTTTAAATGGAAGTATTGTCAACGGGAAGCCCATTCGGTTTAATGATGCTGAGTTAAAAACCTTGGCCGGTGCATTGACCGATATAGGTAAGAAGATAAGTCAAGCTGCTGCTTTTGTTTTTTGACGATAACTAAGCAATAGTTTGTGGCCCCATCTGTAAAGGTGGGGCTTTTTTGTTCCACTTTTCGTGGAACTATATGTTAAAACGCAGTCTGCTATGTTCCACGGCAGTGTTTCCGTGAAACACTGTGTTAAAACTGGATTAACATTGTTCCACGGGTATGGGGTTGAATTTTGAGCAAATCGACTTCCGAAACCTCGCCCAACCCTTCTTCACACGCACGGAATTTTTTCAAATTTTGAATTTGTTAAAGCATTAACGTTTTATTTGTCGGACATTCATGTGGTTATTATAAAAAACAGAATATGGTGAAATTTGTAATGCCCGATAATTTATCCGATGAAACACAGAAGTTTATAAAGGATGTGGTAAAAGAGCTAAATGCTAGAAAAGCTATTCAGAATATTGATCTCGGAGCTATTAGAATGCTTGCAACCAGCTACGAGATGTATATGCAGGCAACTGATATCCTGCTTAAAGAAGGCCCCGTTATTGAGATAAAATACGAAAAAGCAGCTAATCCGGCTCAAAATATTGCCACTAAAAACTATGCTCAGGTAATGAAAATCATGACAGAGTATGGTTTGACTATTAAAAGCCGTGGAAATATTAAGGCTATGAAATCAGAAGATAAAAATGATTCTCCTTTAGACCAATTTTTAAAGAAAGGGGCCCGTGAGAGACGATGAAAGGATACTATCAATATGCCGCTGATGTTAGAGATGGCAAGATTGTAGTGGGAGAGTTTATTAAGCAGGCCGTCGAACGGTTTTATGTTCTTTTTGAACGGGATGATATAGATTTTAGAGAGAATCGGGCGGATTATGCTATTGAATTTATTTCTTTGTTGAGGCATTACACCGGTCGTCATGCCGGAAAATCGTTTACGTTACTGCCTTGGCAAGAGTTTGCAGTAGCAAGTATCTACGGATTCTATAAAAAAGATGAGGATGGCTCTTGGTGCAGGTTGGTTTCATCTGTATACATTGAGATGGCCCGTAAAAATGGCAAGTCGGCTTTTGCGGCTGCACTTTGTCTATATCATCTTATCGCCGATGGCGAGTCGGCTGCGGAAGTCTACTTGGCGGCTAACAGTAAAGATCAGGCAAAGGTTAGTTTTACAATGTGCCGTAACTTTGTATCCGGGCTTGATCCTAAGCATCGGTATCTTGTGTCTTTCCGCGATCAAATAAACTTCGATAAAACATTGTCGTTTTTGAAAGTGCTTGCCGCTGATTCCAGCAAATTAGATGGCCCTAATCCGTCTATGTTTTTACTTGATGAATACCATGCGGCTAAAAATTCAGGTTTGAAAGATGTACTCCAATCCGGGCAGGGTATGCGTGATGATCCGATGAGTATCATTATCACTACCGCCGGTTTTGATAAATTGGGTCCATGCTACCAGTTTCGTGAAATGTGTACGGAAGTGTTGAAGGGCTTGAAAGAAGATGATACCCTTTTTGCTTTGATTTATGCTTTAGATGAAGGGGATGATTGGAAAAATGAAAAAGTGTGGGGCAAGAGTAATCCTAATTTAGGGGTCACAGTAAAGCCTAAATATTTGAGGGAACAGGTTCAAAAGGCAATAAATTCTCCTTCAGAAGAAGTTGGAATCAAAACGAAGAATATCAATATGTGGTGTGATGCGGAAACTGTTTGGATACCGGATCACTACATCCTTAACGCTTCTGCCAATCTTGATTTCGAGCAATTCCGGGACATGGATTGCTATGCAGGTATTGACTTATCAAGTACGAGTGATCTCACCTGTATGAGTTTTATGTTTCCGACTCAGGACAAATATTACTTTAAAACCCTGTATTATCTTCCAGAGGCGGCGTTACAAGAAAAACGATTTAAGGATTTGTATGGCGATTGGCGTAGGCAGGGATTGATTACCATTACGCCGGGCAATGTAACGGACTATGATTATATACTCAATGACCTGATGCGTATCCGGGAGATTGTTTTCATTCAAAAAGTGGCTTATGATGCATGGAACGCAACACAGTTTGTTATCAACGCCACAGATCAGGGGTTGCCGATGGAGGAGTTTTCCCAAGCATTGGGAAACTTTAACCGTCCCACAAAGGAGATGGAGCGCTTGTTATTATCCGGACGGGCAGTGATTGACAACAATGTCATTAACCGGCATTGTTTCCGCAATGTGATTATGGCACGGGATCGGAATGGAAATACCAAACCGTCGAAGCAGTTTGAAGAGAAGAAAATAGACGGAGTAATAGCCAAGCTGGAAGCCCTTGGCATTTATCTGATGTCTCCGCGGTACGGGGAATTCTATTAACTGTCGGACAATTTTCTGGTTAGATGGTAAAAGGAAAACAATGAAAATACCAATTCTAAATATTGAGATTAGAAAAGCGTCCAAACAGGAGGTATCTAATATAGCTGCTTGGAGTTCCGGTGGAAGATCGCTGTTGTTGAGCCGTGATAAGCCAATGTTGCTTTCTACTGTTTATCGGTGTGTGGACTTGATTTCTGACAGTGTGGCTGTCTTGCCATTAAAAACCTATCAATTGGATGAAGAAGGTTTTAAGAAGGAGTGTAAATGGCATCCAGCTTACCATGTTCTGAATACAGAGCCTAATGAAGACATGACCAGGTACGTCTTCTTTAAAACATTGATGGCCTCAGTCCTTTTAACAGGTAACGGTTATGCCTATATCGAAAGGGATGGGACGGATTTACAACTAATCTATGTTCCTTCTTTCCAAGTAGGTATAGAATGGATAGTAGATGCGAAAGGCATTCGTAGAAAACGTTACAGGATTACAGGGTTTAAGGATCTGGTACAGCCTAAGGATATGATTCATGTATTGAACTTTTCTTATGACGGAATCATTGGGGTGTCTACGCTGACCCATGCCCGGCAAACGCTGGGTATCGCCTCTGACAGTGAGGCGCATGCCGCAGGATTCTTTAAGGGTGGCGGTAACGTGGCGGGTATCTTGGCATTTGAGGGCCGCTTGGATAAAAAACAAAAAGACCAGATCTATGAAACTTGGGAAAATCGTACTTCTTCTGTAGGGGGGAAACCCAATGGCATTGCTGTGCTTGAAGGGAATATGAAGTACCAGCCGATCACTATCAGTCCCAAGGATTCGCAACTATTGGAGTCCAGGGAGTTTAATGTGGTGGATTTATGCCGTTTTTTCTCCGTCTCTCCTGTTAAGGCTTTTGACCTGTCTAAATCGAGCTACTCCACTGTTGAGGCTACGCAGCTTCAATACCTGACGGATACGGTGCTGGCTGTCATTACCAAGATTGAGCAGGAGATCAATCGGAAAGTTTTTCTTAAATCCGAACGTGGCCGGATATTGGCTGAATTTGATACATCGGCAATTTTGCGTACAGACAAAAAGGCGCAGGCCGCATATGCAAAGGATATGTTTTATGTTGCAGGGATGACACCCAATGAAATTCGCCGGGAGAATAATTTGCCCCGATTAGAAAATGGAGATAAAGCCTTTGTGCAAGTCAATACACAAACATTAGATCGTGCGGTAGCCGACCCTGTCATAGATAAAAATTCCAAGTTGTCCGACAGTTCTGTGGTTAATGAAGAAAAGGATTGATTATGGATGAAAAGAGAGAAATAAGAAATACTGCCTATCAAGTGGTGTCAGACGAAGAAAAGCGAACCGTTGAAGGGTATGCTTTGCTTTTTGGCGTGTCTTCGGACGGTTTAAGTTTTGAAGAGGTGATTGAGCATGGAGCTCTGGATGGTGTTATTGAGAAAAGTGATGTATTTGCGTTGCTAAACCATGACCAAAGTCGGGGGATTCTTGCCCGATGCAATCGGGGGACTGGCTCGTTGACATTATCTATTGATAGCAAGGGATTGAGATACCGTTTTGAGGCTCCAAAGACTGGGCTCGGAGATGAGCTGATGGAAAATATCCGGAGAGGCGAGATCGCCGAGAGTTCTTTTTGCTTTGATGTAGAGGAAGAGACTTGGGAAAAGAAAAGTGATGGAACATGGAAGCGGACAATATTGAAAATAGATCATTTATATGATGTCGCGCCTGTATATAATGCCGCATATAGCAAAACATCGGTTTATATGAGAGGCAAGGAGCAGGCCGAAGAAGATTTTCGTAAACAGGAAGAACAGAGAAAATCCGGAGAGTTGGATGAATATTACGAGAATATAGAAAAATTATTTAATAATTAATTTAACGATTATGCCAAGAGAAAAATCAATTACAGATTTAAAAGACGAAAGAACCCAGCTTTCTATCCGTGCTAAAGCGATAACTGATGGTGCGAGAGCCGAAAAACGCATGTTAAACGAGGGCGAAAATACGGAACTTGGAGAGATCCAGTGCCGGATGACTGACATTAATATGGAGATTGCAACCAAGGAGGCCGAGAACAGAGGTAAAGGGACTCCCCATGTAGAACCCGGTCAGGAACGCTTTTCTCTCCGTCGTTCATTGGCCAACTATATTTCCGGACAGGGACAGCATGATGCGGATGCTTCCGTTATTGAGGCGGCAACGCGCCTGCATAATAGCGCAGGGGTAACGAGGTCATCTCAAAATTCATTGGTAATCCCGATGAGCTTGGAGAAGCGGGCAATGTTTACGGCGGCAACCGAATCGGCTACGGGAGTAGTCATTGATCAGGAGCAGCAGGAATTGTTGCTGCCGCTTCAATCCTCTTTGGTCTTGGCTCAGGCGGGAGCCAGATTTATGACCGGTTTACAGGGGGATATTTATTGGCCGAAGTATAGCGGTTCCAATGTTTTCTGGGAGGGTGAAAACGCTAAAGCCAAAGACGGTGCCGGGCAATTCAGCAAAGGTGACGCCTATAAACCCAAGAGACTGACGGCTTATGTTGATATCTCCGAGCAGTTGCTTGTCCAGGAAAATACTTCGGTTGAGGCAATTATTCGACAAACGTTGGCTGCTGCTATTGCGCAAAAGGTTGAGCAAACCGCATTTGGTACGCACGCTCACAATGATAATACGCCCGACGGGCTGTTTCAGACAGTGCCGGCCATTAACGGTGTCATGGATTGGGCTAAAATTGTGGAGTTGGAAACCAATGCGGATATCAACAATGCGCTCTTTGGTAATTTGGCTTACATTATGCACCCGTCTTTGGTAGGTAAGGCCAAAACTAAAGTGAAAGATGCTTCCGGTGCCGGAGGCTTCATTTTTGGCGATAAGGGTGAAGGTACTCTTAACGGATATAAAGCGCTTCGCACCAATAACCTGCCTAAAGGCTTGCAGACCGCTAAAGATGAATTCGGCATTGTTTTTGGTAACTGGAATGACTACTTTATAGGTCAGTGGGGAGCGCTGGAAATCAAAGTGGATCCGTATTCCCGCATGTTGGAGGGAGTTGTACGTTTGGTGATTAATTCTTATTGGAATATGGGTATGATTCGCCCTGAGTCATTCTCCATTGCCTCAATGAAGTAAGCCATGAAGTACGTATCGTTAGATTTGGCGAAGAAGCACCTTTACATCGAAACAGAATACACCGATGATGATAGTATCATTGGTGTATATGTTGCCGCCGCTGAAGGGGCTGTAGCTAATCACATACGTCGGGATCTAGATACGCTGGAGGATAGCGAAGGGAAGCTGCCCGACCCTATTCTCTCAGCTATCCTTCTTGTTGCCGGAGGTTTGTTTCGGGATCGGGAAGTCAACTTTGTCGCGGAACGGGCGCGGGACAAAGTCGGTTTGCTGGACTATTTATTACAACCATACATTGATTACTCCAAATGAAAGCGGGACTGTTACGTGAGATTCTGGAATTCAGGGAAGAGGTGAAAAGCCAGGACCTGAACGGTTTTGTATCCAATAGATATGAAACGGTGTTGACTTGCAAGGCTTCGCGCCGGAAGATGTCTGCTGTTGCAGACAAGAGCGGAGTGAATGCCATGGAGCAATTTATTGGTAGTATTATAGTATTCCAGGTTCGGAATTATCCGGCGATTAAAGAAAACCAGAGGGTTGTTTATCGGGGAGTGGAATATGCGATAAAGATGATTGATCCACAAAGAGATAACACGCTTGTAATCACACTTGAAAAACTGAATATATGATACAGATAAGGACCATAGACAGGGAAAACATAATTTATTTGGTAGACCAGTTAGAGACCTTTGAGAAGGATAAGGCCATAAAAAGTGGGCTTCGGGCCGCTGTGAATGTTTTTCGTGTGAGAGGGCGTAGCAATTTACGTTCGCGTCTATTGCATCACGGGAAGCAGACCGGGCATTTGATGAACTCTTTTACCACCAGGGTTAAACGGAACAAATTAGGGGCTTTGGCCGGTTTTGATCGTCCGGGAGGAAATCACTCCCATTTGGTTGATGCCGGAACCAGGGCGAGAACTACCACCGGAAAGAAAAGCGTAAGGGCGGGGGCATCTCGCGGACTTATGCCTGCTAACCGATTCTGGGAAGATGCGAAAGTTTCTGAGGAAAAGAAGGCGATGGATGCTCTATATGCGGGGATTGAAAGAGCCGTGCAACGTATTAACGACAGGGGATAATGAACAAGTTTAAAGTAACAACAGAGGTACGGACTATCTTGCAGGATTCTTTGGGTATCAAGACAATGGTAGGTGATAAAATATTTCCGTTGGTTGCCCCGAATGGAACCGAGGGAGATTTTATTATATATCAACGGGATGGATTCAAGCAGGAGTACACCAAGATGGCAGTTGCCCGTCAGGTTCCGACCATATTCGTAACTGCCGTGAGTGATAATTACACCCGCTCCCAGGAATTGGCAAGTCTTATCTATGATGCTTTGGAGGGGGATTTTGTAAATCCGGTAATGAAAATCAGGATGGAAGATTCTACAGAGGATTATGAATCCGGAAAATATTTCCAAGTCTTGCAGTTTTCAATTGATTAATATGAAACGTAAAACTAAAATTTTAAAAACAATGGCAACAAAATTAGATTCCAGCAAAGACATTTATCGGGGGGAGCTTATGCTTTTCATCGGTGATGAACCTATTGCTTTTGCTTCCAGCTGCGGGTTGGATGTTTCAACAGAAGAGATTGATATTTCTAATAAAATGATGGGGGACTGGGCCGGTTCGCTTCCTGGGAAAAAAAGCTTTACCCTGTCAAGTGAATCATTGTTAACCCGAAAAGAAGGTGCAATGAGCTTTGACACTCTTTTGAGTAAGCAGATAGCAGGTGAGGTACTTGACTTCTTTTTGGGGAGCCCTGCGTCTGCCGATAAGGATAATTTCGGTGGAACTTTCACTAAGGATACAAAGCAAAAGAACTATACGGGTAAAGTAATTATCACGTCCTTATCCATTAAATCAGATAATGGACAGATTGTTTCATGCAGTGCTTCTTTTAAGGGAATTGGCGCCCTTGCCCCGGTTGAGCCTGTCGGGGTGGGAGGATAAGAAATACAATAATGATGAATATCGAAGGCGGTCCGTAGATGGCCGCCTTTTTAATTAATAAATTGGATGGAAGCAAGATTGACAATAAAGGCTGTTATCCGCTGGGAACAACTCAGGGGTAAATCATTTTCTTTAATGGACTATTCAGATAAAGAGGATGTAAACGCATTGTTATATACCTCCACAATAGTTGCTAAAGGAGAAGTATATACGTTTGATGTTTTTAAAAAGACACTATCCAACCGGAAATTGGTTCGTGAGATGGTATTGTCTTTGGAAAATAGGATGTCTGTATTGGCCCAGTTTCAAAATAAACGAGCTGGTACAGATAAGATCAATTCCGATACCACTCCGGGGATGATAGGCAATATCGTGTCAACGCTTATCATGTCCGGTCTGGATGCTACATATGCATTGGAGGAAATGGAGTTGTGTGATTTGCCCATGTATATTGAAGCCTATGAACGTAAACGTAAAGAAGAGATGGAAGCCAGCCGGTTATGGACATTCTTTACCATGTTGCCGCATATTGATTCCAAGAAGATGAAAAACGGGGCTATGGACCTGATAACATTCCCATGGGAGGAAGTAGAGGCGGCCAGGGAAGCGGAAAGAGCAATAAATGAAGATATAGACCGCTTCGAACAGTTTATGAAAGAGGGTAAGAAACTAATAAATAAATAGTATGGCAGGTAGATTATCATTTTCGATTGCGATAAACCTCCTGACTGAAAACTTCAAGAGAGGTACGAATTCCGTTAAAAACGGTCTAAGAGTGATGCAGATGCAGGTCTTAACTTTTGCGGCGGCACTGGGTGCCGGTGGATTGGGGTTGAGCAACTTTGTATCCCGTCTGATCGATGTTGCCAGGGAAACCAGCCGGGTTACCACTGCTTTGAAGAATGTATCCGGTAGCATGGTCCGGTTCGCTGATAACCAGCGTTTTTTGTTGGACATGGCGAAGAAATATGGTATTGAGATCAACGCGTTGACCGGGAATTACGCTAAGTTTACGGCTGCCGCTTCCATATCGGGCATGTCTATGATGGATCAGCGGAAAATATTTGAGTCTGTGTCCCGTGCAGTAACCGCATTTGGGATGAGTGCGGAAGATAGCAACGGCGTCTTTCTGGCATTATCTCAAATGATGTCCAAGGGAAAGGTTAGTTCAGAGGAGCTTCGTTTACAAATGGGAGAGCGCCTACCTATCGCTCTGCAAGCCATGGCAAAAGCCGCAGGGGTATCGGTAGGGGGGCTTGACAAGTTGTTAAAGCAGGGCAAATTAATGAGTAAAGATGTTCTTCCTAAGTTTGCTGAGGCTCTTGACAAGATGATTCCCAACATAGATACGGATAATTTGGAAACTTCCGTGAACCGGCTTAAGAATGCATTCACTGAATTCGTGAATGGAACGGAAGTACAGAGCAAATATAAAGCCTTGATCGATTGGCTAACGAACGCGGTAAAGGTGGCGGCTGACAATATAAGATCGGTAATTACCTATACGGTTGCCGCCATCATGGTTATGGTAACAAGCCGGTTGGTGAATAAAATACTTCTGTCGATATCCCGGGCTGAGTTGGCTGCTAAATCCGCTGCACGCCGGGCGGCTAAAGATGCCGGCCAAAAATTCAATGAAATAGCGTGGAAAGCACAGAGAACTTCTGCCTCCATTAAAATGGCGTTCTCTAAGGCCGCCATGTCGATTAGGGCAACCCTGATATCCATGGCTCCTACGGCTATATTGACGGTCATTGGGGCTGTAGTCGCTAAATTGTATAATGCCTATCGGGAGTCAAAGCGTATAAAAGGGTTATTCGATGAATATCAGAAACGAATGAATGATGTTCCCTCAAAAACTCCTGAAATAATCAAGATTCGCGCTCTGCAAGAGGAATACAATAAGACCAATGTCACATTATCAGATAAGAAAAGAATTTTAGCCCAGATAAATGGGATTTTAGGGACTGAATTGAGTGTTAATCAAGATGTTAACAAAGTTATTGAAAAGCGTATATCATTATTAGAAAGTGCAGCAAGAGCCGAACTGGCTGCTAAAGAGGTGGCTGATAGCGAAAATGAATTAGGAAAGATTGGTGGTAAATCATATAATGGCAAAACGATACGAAGTATGGCTCCGGACTGGGCGATGGCTCGCGGGGATTTAGTAAAAGAGGAAAGATTTAAAAAGAAATACGATGTGCATACCCAAGATGCTTTAGGCTGGGAAAACGGGCTTAAAGATGACTTGAATGCATTTATCGAACACGCCAAGATACTAAAAGACGCTAAAGGTCGATTAGGCAAGGAGATTGCTAATTCTGTGGCTACGGCTGATTCTACACCTCCTGAACCTGATTCTAAAAAGACGGAACTTCAAAAGGCCGAAGAGAAATACGCTAAATCCTTAAGGGAATTGGATGCCCGCCGGGAAGTCGAGAAGATGTCGGAGTCGGAATATTATAAAGCTGTCGATGAACTCGGGAGGAAGATGTTGATAGAGGCCAAAGCGTCAGGTGACAAAGAGATACTTAATAGCAAATATCTCAAAATGCTTCAGGATGTTATTGATCATCCTTTATATGATGAGGCGGCCGCAGAGATGGAGAAGGTGCAGAAGGAGTACAATGATAAGGTTAAAGAAAATAAAACCTTGCTTTCAAAAGGACTTATCTCTCAAAAGGCTTTCAATGAACATCTTGCGGGGCTATCGGTTGAGGCCGCTAAGTCTGCCGCAAGCATTAAAGGAATCGGTGAGAGGGCTGATGCTTTTATCAAGGACATGCTGGATCAGGCGATATCACATATCCCATCCGTGAAGATGAAATCACGCGATACCACTTTTGATTATAAAAAATCAAAAGTGGATATTGCCTCTGAGAATCTTGATAAAGCAAAGGAATACGCAAAAGAATTACAGGAACAGGCAAAGAAAGTAGGTAAGGAACTTTCGGATGAACTGTCAAATGCGATAGCCAATGTCCCTACTTTGGAGGAGGCTTTGAAATTAGCTAAAGTAAAAGAAGACGTGAAAAAATTCACTAAGGAGCTGGATGAATCGCTTTACTCAGGGATCAAGGATATCGCTACAAGCTCCGATCGTGTCGTATCGGCCTTTACGAGCCTTCGTGATGTGATGAATGATGTAGATGCAACGGGATGGGAGAAAATCATGGCCATTTGGAATGCAATGATAAATACGATTGATTCTTTTACGTCTATAGTTCGTACTATTGAGAATATATCAGTTTTGGCTAAAAAGTTGGCTGGCGCCAAGGAGGCACAGCAAGGACTTGAGAAAAGTACAGCAGGAACGGTTGCAGGAACAGTTGTTAAAATAGCCGCAGATGAGGTAGCGACAAAAATGGAATTAGAAAATAGTCAGAAGAAAAGTGCGGCGGCTGTTACAGAAATGGCATCGAAGAGTACAGCGGCTTATGCGGGAATACCTTTTGTCGGGGCAGCTCTGGCAGCGGGACAAATAGCGACAATGATGGCTATGATAGAAGCAGCGAGAATTAGCGCTCCCGGATTTAATTCAGGGGGGATCTATTTAGGGGGCACATCTTTTGGAGATAAAGGATTGGCGCGTCTGAATAAAGGGGAAATGATTTTGAATATGACCCAGCAATCTAATTTGTTTGATGCTATCAACTCTGGTAATTTGGGGAGTTCAAATAGGGTCCAAATAGAATTTGGGAAAGCCAAGGTGCTCGGACCGGATATTCTGCTCTCCATAAATAACACATTAAAAAAACAAGGAAAGAAACCATTATGAGCTACGGATTGATTTATACGATTCCTTTTGCAAGTCTCCGTAATAAATCTTGCATTATAGAAATAGAGAAAGAAGGGTATGTGGGGGCTCCTACTGAATTAGTGGGGGCTGGAAATCCATTTACTGTAGATATCGATGATGATGATTTCTTATACGTCCCGTCCAGGTTCAGTACGGCCAATATCCGGATAGTAGGTTCGGATTATTTGCAAAGTTTGTTTTCCACAGCTTATCAGCAATACCGTGTAACATTTAAGCGTGATGGCGTGGTAACGTGGTGTGGCTTTATCAAGCCGGAGTTGTACACACAAGATTATAGCAGTACTATATTCGAATTGGAACTTGAATGTGTCAGCGCCATGTCCGCTTTGGAGTATATCGATTATAAACCCAAAAACGGGACAGAAAGAGGGTTTGTAACTTTATGGGAATTATTAACCCGTTGTGTCTCTGAATCTCGAGGCTGTTATTCAAACGTATATATTCCACATGTTTACGCAAAGGATAAATCGAATTATACGGCTTGGACAAATGTTCTGAAGGACATGATGATAAGTGAACAGAATTTCTTTGATGAAGATGACAAGCCAATGAAACTAAAAGAGGTGCTTGAAGAGATATGCAAATTCCTCAATTGGACTTGTGTGGATTGGAGGGGTGATCTTTACTTCGTAGATGTGGATCATGCAGGCGATTACTATAAGTATGCGTTGGACTTTTCCGCATATGCAACCGTGAGGGGATTTACTATCAACGTCCAAAAAGTTGGCTTTAGCGGCGATAATCATACGCTCGATATTTTGGGCGGTTATAATAAAGTAACAGTAAAAGACAGTAATTATCCGGTTGGGAATTTACTTCCGGAAGAGAGTTACGAAGATGCAAAAGTTCTTTCGTCACGTTTAAATACGAATAAAGATAGAAAATGTTACCGTCAGTTTCTTTATCCGAAAAACTGGAACATGTATCTGTATGATGGCGATACGGTTATCACCAATGACGATTTAGAGTTACGTGCTTATGATGCGCATAAACTTATAGGAGGAATACAGGAAAGGTACTGCAATTATAAAATAGTGGACGGTAAGCCGGATATTTCAGACTATTCGTTTACAAATGTTATACAAGCCAGGTGTTTGGGTGCTGTCGGTGACTTATCAATGATAGGCGGGCTGGAACTCTTAACAAAGATAATGGATTTTAAAGGTGCGTCCTCAGTGTACGAATCAGGGGCCTTTGCTGTATCTGGAAGCTATAAGACGATAGCGGATATGGATTTGATTCCTTGGGACAATAGCCGGGGCACGTACATGCCGTTGGCTGCTTGCCAATTACGGATCGGTAATAAATATTATGGCAGTACTAACGGATTGGCCCCATTCGCATGGTCTGCAAATCCCAATTATTTTTTTAGACTTCCCGCCTCCGAAGAGAATAACAAAGCCCGATTAGATTATGTATCCATTGAGAACCAAAAAACAATATATATGCCATATAAAGGTGTTTCAGGCGTAATAATCCCTATTGATACCCTATTATATGGCGAGCTTGAATTTACTCTTTACGCATCTAAAATACATAATGCTATTTTTATAAATGGATTCTTGTTAAAAGACTTTTCCTTTAAATATGGAAAGAGCACCGAGGCCGAAAAGACTACCGACAATACAGACCGTTATTATGAAAATGTCGTTAACGAAGACTACATTAACGAATTAGACGAAATCGAGTTTAAAATATCCAGTTACAACAATGATGGGGCATGCTATTCGAAAGTGATGATAGGAGAGGACTATCTTCGTGATAATTTGTATTCGGTACTGGTTGACAGGGCTATTCGTCCGGAGGAGCATTTAATCCAGCGTATAATCAATCGATATAGCACTACTCGTATCAAGCTAACACAAGAAATAGAAGAAACGATTGGTTTAACTCCTATTTCCAGACTGTCGGACAAATCTCTGGTTAATAAGATATTCATTAATGCCGGAGGAAGTATCGATTATAAGATGGAGCAGTTCCGGTGTATTATGATAGAGACATGAAAGACGTAAAGATTAAAACTACATCCATTCCTGCGAAACCCCGGTCAAAGAACTATCCGGCTGGGGCTGTTATCACCCGGACGGCTGGCGGCATTACTGTTAACGGCGGAGGCGGTGGAGGTGCTTCGGTTGACATTGTAAAGGCTACCGACACAAAGTCGTTTACCGATAGCAACGTACTGTCATCGCTCCGGACGCTGTTAGAGATCCGTTCGCGTATCATTGCCGAATCGGATACAACCACGGAATTAACCGATGATAATACGCTTTCTTCAAAGCGCACTTTGAAGGAGATAGATGCAGCGATTAAAGAGGCTTTGAAGAAGATAGATGATCTTTATTTAAGCAAGGTAAAAGCGGATATAGCTAAAGAGCCTATCACTTTCCTGAAAGGGCTGTTTGTTGGTGATGGGCTTACATTTATCAACGAAAGTGGCGACACGGAATTGCAATCTTTAGTTGCCCAGATGAAAGTTAAAGCCGCTACATTGGAAGTAACCGGTTCGGCCAATGTTGGCACACTCCATTCGGAAGGGAATATTTCAACAGGTGCGGATATTTGGGCTAAAGGTGACACGCATACTTTAAATTTACTCGTTCAGGCACTTGCAAAAACATACGATCTGAATGTTGAGCACGTCGCAACCCTGTTTCAAACCATAGTCAAGGACTATATCAGTTCAGAAAGATTCATCCCCGGACTGATGGGTGAAGGGATGAAGCTATACAAGGCTATCAATGGGGATTGGAACCTTGAAATAGATAATGCCGTAGTCCGTAAGGCCATGACCATTTTTGAACTTATCATTTCGAAAGTTCGTGCGGTTAACGGCGGTCTGGTGATTTCATCTGCTAACGGGCGTGTTAAGTCCGTTTCGGAAACGTCCGGCGATCCGGCTTACTATGTTTTAGGTATAGAGGGCGACATGATGTTTGTCGCTGATGACTTGGTACGTTGTCAGGTCTACACATCCGGACACGTTAAATACTACTGGGTTCCGGTTGCCTCGGTTAATGATGATTCGATTCTTATACTTAAATCCGTATTTCCCAATGGTACAACTCCGGCCGTTGGTGATGATCTGGTTCAGATGGGTAACCTCACGAATCCGAACAGACAGGGCATTTTGTATCTCACAGCTTCGGAAGATGGCAAGCCGCGCATTTCTGTACTGGACGGGGTAAACTCCACGTCTTTGGCCGGAAAGAACAAAGTGATTTTGGGTTGTCTCGATGGCATGACGGATACAGACTTTCCGGCTGACTTCCAACCCTCCGGATACGGCCTGTATGCGATGAACTGTTTCCTGAAAGGTATTTTCATTCTGAGAAATGGAAAGAGCATTGAACAGGAGTTTAGTAATATTGCTACCGAGTTAGCGGCTATACCGGGAAAGATCGAGCTTGCCATACGCAGTATGAAAGTAGCGGACGTTAATCTGCTTTACGACTCTAACCACAAACTAAATGCTAACCCCTATCAAATGGGATCGTATAAGTATGACGTTCATTTAGAAGCAGGCAAAACCTATACCCTTACAGTGTGCTATAAGTGTGCGGACTCTGATGTTATCAGGGCGTATAACAATCCTTCGTACGGCTGGATAGGCACTTTGCCGAAAAGCGCAGAAGAAACGGTACTTTCGCAGCCTATAACGCCTATTAATCCGGATGGGGCATATTTCTACTTCTATAAGTTTCCCCAACAGGAATCAACGGAGACATACATTAAATGGGCTGTAATCACCGAGGGTAGTGTGGGTGTAGCTAATTGGATACCGTCTGCAACTGAAAGAAAATTGAATATCGGAGGCGAAAACCTGATGTTACAATCCCAACAGGCATTGGATGGATCAGGCGCACAATATGCGTTTCAGTTATCGAAAGCGTGGACGGATTTAAAAGGCAAAACCTTAACAATCTCGTTCGACTATGCGTATAGCAATCTAAAGATGGGATCATCACAAAGGTTCGGGCTTGAAAAAGCTATTTATAAATCGGGCACATCCCAATATTACTATATCGGCGCATTTAAGTATGTAGATTCTACCAGCCCCACGGCTGACAAAGGTAGGTACGTTCACACTATCAAAGTCCCCGAAGATATAGAGGACTCTTTGGATACTGATATTATTGCATATATACAGTTAGGCGCTGGATCAGTTTGCCGGATCAATAACTTTCAAATAGAAATAGGAGACACGGCGACCGGATGGAAGCCTGCCCCTAAAGATTCTTTCACTGAGTCAAAAAAGTACACCGACACACAAATACTTGCCGTTGACGGGAAAATTGAACTATCCGTTAAAACTAAGGTAGAAAATTTGGGTATAGGTGCTAACAACCTGTATAGTTACACAAGTTCACTGCTTAATACTTTATATCCATCTCCTACTATTGAAAGGCAAATGTCTCTGCATGGTTTCTATTTGGTTGGTTCACAAGGTAATGGAGGAGCTATGCGGATACCTAATATTATCCCGCCTATCCCCGGTAAGTATACCGTTTCCGGATGGATTAAAGGTAGTCAAAATACCCCAGTTGGTTTTACTATTGATGTGTGTGATTCTGAAAACGTAATTGTTAAATCAACAGCAGATAACCAATGGAGTTATTTCAAGCATACATTTAACGTAACGAAAAATACAGAGGAACAAAAGGATGTATATAATTTTGTTGATATAGAAAGAATTGATTGGGCTTATATATGGGTAAAAGACTTTAAAGTAGAAGCGGGTGAAATTGCAACCGCATGGAGTCCCAATTTTCAGGATGCAGTTTACAAAGGTGCTGAATATACTAATAGTCAAATTAGTGTAGTCGAAGGTAAGATAACATCCACCGTTGAAAAGATAAATACCGTTGATGGACGTGTTACCGGACTTGCTTCACGCGTCGAACAGACCGAAAAAAGTATCACGTCTGTTGTTGGTGATATTGGTGTTATTAATAGTACCACCAATAGGCATATATCAAAGCGAATAGATTTAAGAGGATGGGACAATAATAAGTTTTTCCCGTTGGTTATAAGTATTCCGGTTTACCACAAAACAAGGGTTGAAATAAGTAGGCCTCTTGATGCGGGATACGGAAAACCTTCATACGGTACTCACGATGGCGGTTTTTCTATGAACTTAACGTTTGAGATGTCCGGTTCGGGTTGGGGTTCGTTGCCAGCAGTAACCAATATCTTTGACTATACTAAAGCATGGACTTCTGCGGGTGCAAAGATAGTTGTTGATTTGGGACAAATAACTGAAACGTCTACGTGTAGAATGGGTATTAGGGGCGGTTCTATGTATGACGTAACCGTAGATGATACTATTGACCCAAACGTAATCAACGTTTATCAAACCGATTATCACGGTTCGTATAATACATCGTTCCCCGTTCGCACCGATGGAACTGAACCCGTCCGCACATACGGATACTATACCGAAATAAAGCAGACGCAGGAAAGCATAGCTTTAACTGCGAACAAAGTGGACGATCAAGGTAGGCGATTAAGTGCGGCTGAGTTAACTCTAAGTTCAGACCACGCAAAATTAAGCGTAGTAGAACAAGCGGCAAATTCCGCCAATTCCTTAGCAGGCACAGCCAATAACAAAGCCGAAGCCGCAGACGGTCGTGTCACCGCCACCCAAAACGGCTTAGTCGAAACCGGAATCAACATCACGTCCCGAAAAATCATTCTGAAAGCCGATAACCTGCTATTCCAAAATAACACAGGTCAACAGACAGCCGCCATCAACGCAAACGGCAAACTGTCTGCCAATGTGATTGAAGCTGCGGAAGTGGTGGCACAGGCATTTTCAGCACAGAGGATCACAACCGGAAACCTTACGGTAACTGATGGTGCAAAGATCGGTGCCTGGAATATATCGGGAGGCTCTCTTGTTTCGGCAAGCAATTCGCAGGCTAAGATCCTGTTAAACATGTCCGGTAATAAATTCCTTCGTATTAACGAAGAGGGGGACAGCCCTACAACTTCACGCACTGCATTGATGTCCATACGAAACGACAATTACAGTGGTCTAAGTATTGAATCATACGGAAGTTCCGGTTTTGCTCTAAGATGTTTGGCTAACGCAGGCACTGCAAATTCGATAGAATCGTATGGAAGTCATATTTTCGCCCAAAGGGGCGGTGAAAAGTGGAACGCTCCCGGAATGCTGTGTACCGGATATGTATATCAAGCGGGTACAGTCACTAATGAATGGGGCAACGGGTGCACCTTAACCAGTGCACAGAAAATAGCTACTGGAAAATACAGGATATACCACAGTTTGAAGCATCTGCAGTACGCTGTTTTAGTACAAGGCTTAGGGGGGTATGGCTGGGTATTCGGTCAGGTAGAGACACAAAACAACTCTTATTTTGAGGTTTTAATGCTTGACGCAAACAAGGGTCCCCGTGATTGTCCATTCCGTGTGTTCGTTGTAGGTCGCAATGTTTGGTAAATGCCCATTGTGAGCGCAGATTACAATAATAAATTCAAAAGAAATAGAATATGAAAATCAATTTTAGAAGAATTAAAGTAAAAACAGCTATTGATGGAGAAATTAAAGAGTTCGACGTAGCTAAAACAGTAGGAAACGCTATTTACTGTAATACACCCGATTTGGGTGAATTGGAGTTTGCCCAACGGATATATAAAGAAGGTGAAGTTGAAGTTGACGAACAAGGTGCAAATATCATTCGAAATTACGTTGATCCGGCTCCGATCCTCGCAGTGGTGAAAACCGCTATTTATAATGAATTAGACAAAGTAATTATGAACTCTCAAAATCAATAAATTATGTTTCAAGAAGAATCAAGAACAGTTCAAGTAAACGGTAAAGCCGTTTCAGGAGATTATCAGTACAATGTAAACTACAGTGTCAATAACGATAATCTCAGTCGTCTTCATTGTGAAATCATTAAAACGGTCACGGAAGAGATTGACACCCCTACAGGTAAGCAACCCGTAACCTCCGGGCGGTATATCGGGTATTTGCTGTTAGAATCAGGCAGTAAACAAATGTCCCTTCCGGAGTCGGAGAATGTTGCAGCGCACTTTGAAGTATTCGATCAGATCACCAAAGAGGTAAAAGCCACTTTAGAGCCCAAACCGGCATCTAAATCCAAGTAACAAGAATCCGCCCTGTCTTCACAGATGGGGCGGAAAGATGCGGTATAAAGGAAATGAATAATAACCGTAGTTTATTCATACCGCATTTGATAATACTTATTTAAGATGTTCTCTCAATAACACGTAAATTCGTATAATTGTTGTACATTCTAATAAAAAAATTATATAGAGTAAAATAGTTCTTATCAACATAGGTTGCATCATAGCTATGATGGTTTGCTACTTTTAGGGAATTAGTTTCTTTAAAAAAATAATAAATATACTATTTAAATTTATATATCCAAGAATATGAAAAATTTGAAGATGATTGCATTGATTGCCTTGCCTCTTTCTCCTTTGCTGGAACTCTTTGAGCGCTATGTCTTTGGTGACTGGGAGTTTGTCAAATGGTTGATTGTCCTTGTATGTGTTGATACGGTGCTCGGCTTTGTCAAGCACTGGTTATCCAAAGACATCAGTAGTAAGGCATATGGTATGATTGGGCGTAAGCTTATCATTTACAGTTGTGTATTGATCCTGTCACATGTGATGGGTAATTTCTCGATCGCCGGTCAGGTGGTCGATAGTTTCGTCTGGTTCCGGTATTTCGCTTGTACGGCATTAATGATACGTGAGGCCTTAAGTATTATTGAGAACGTAGAAGAGATTTGCCCGGGCTTTTTCCCGAAGGCTATCATAAATAAGCTGAAGGGGTTCGATAATGTTTCGGGAAAGAAAGAGTAGTTTAGATAAAATCTCCCGTCGCTACGCTTAGCGACGGGGAATTACACAAACAAAACAAACAAATGTATAACTTTATCTTCCCAGACCAAGTTTACAAAATATAAAATATTGGAATACAAAGGTTGATTTTTATTTTTAATAAAAGTGTTAATAAAACCGCTAAAAGAATAATATATGCAATATTTTTACTCCAAGAATTAAGTCATAGCGATGTGGTTACAGTGCTTGGAACAAGTAATGTTCTGATAGTTAAAGTAATTCATTGTTTAGCGAGGTTGTTTTAGAATATTTTGACCAATTTGGGATAAATATCATCTCTTGAGACACTGTTGCAACATTCGGTGGCTATCATTACGGAATGGCTGATGTTACATTAGCGATGAAGAAAAAAGCAGGAGTTGTTATTGGACTATTTTTTAATTGAGTCGGTTTTTGACTTATTAATAATGGATGCACATAGCATTTATCTTAAATGCATTTATTATTTTGAAAGATATAGTTTTTCATCTGTATGCAATAAGATACGGCGTACTATCTTCACAGACCGCATAACCGTGTTTTTAAAGTTTAAGCATGTTATATAGCATATTTATTCCTATAAAAGTTCATTGTGTATCTATTAAAAATGCTTATAAACCTGTGGGATAATAATATTTTTTATCATGGAGATATTTTCATGGAGGGAATAAATAAGGATAATTATTGAGCTTGTGTAATGAATTTGTATTTAAAAATGTGAAAACAAGAAATAACGCTTCTACCTTCACAGGCAAAAGCGTTACAAACGGCTATTAAGGCAACAAAGTTATTGATTTATGTTATGTTTTATCTCCTTAACAACTTAACTCTTGAAAAGTTTTATAAACTAATAAAAAAATAAACAATATGAAAACAATTGATTCAATCATTATTCACTGTTCGGCCACGCGCTTCGGACAGGATTTGCGTGCAAAAGACATTGACCGGATGCATAAACAGAGAGGCTTTAATCAGATCGGGTATAATTACGTAATAGATATTGATGGGACTGTGGAGAACGGTAGGCCCTTGTCTGTGGACGGGGCACATTGCAATACGAAAGGGGACAGTGGGCGGTCGTATAACAAACATTCGATTGGTATCTGCTATATCGGCGGCCTGGATGTCAATGGGAAAGCTGCTGATACCCGGACAGAAGCGCAACGAATAGCTTTGCGCGATTTGGTAGAGAAGCTCTGTAGAGACTACCCTATTATCGAGGTACTTGGACACCGGGATACATCACCTGACTTAAATGATAATGGGGAGGTAGAACCGTTTGAATATATCAAGGCTTGTCCATGTTTCGATGTACGGAAGGAGTTCTCTAATTTTATGAAACCTGTAATCATACGGCCATGAAATCTTTGCCTTACATTATCATAATCATTCTTGTCCTGTTTATCGTATTCCGCCCGACAAGGGTGGAACGCGTACCGGGTGAAGTGGTCAGAGATACGATCATTACAAATCGTATTGATACGGTCTGGGGTACAGTTCCCGTTCCGGTTTATGAAAGCGTTGTAGATTCGTTCCCGTTCGTTGTTCCCGTCCCTGTACCGGGCGATACAGTCCGGGATACAGTGTATTTGCCTATTACGCAGAAAATCTACAAAGATAGCCTTTATACGGCTTATGTGTCGGGCTACCGGGCAAAGCTGGATAGTATAGAGGTGTACAGCAAAACGAGGACTGTGTTCGTCAGAGAGCGGGCAAAGCGGAAACGGTTCGGGCTGGGTGTACAGGTCGGATACGGCTTTTCTGGGAATAAGGCAAGTCACTATGTTGGGATTGGAGTGAGTTATGATGTGTTTGAGTGGTGATTGTGATAAATTATCTAAGAATATGAATTTTGTAACCTAAATGTCAATTTTATACCACTGTAGGTTTTATTTAGTCATTTTTGTATCTTGATAATAGTCGCAAAAGATATTTTCACTTCCTTTGCTTTTATTATTGTTTTTACTACGAAAGATGTAGGTTTCTGAAGGTTATGTTTGTTTTTTAAGATTTCGCATTGAGTGTGTTTTTAATGTAATTTGTATTTATTTATATTGTTATTCGCTTGATTAGTAATTAATTTTTAAATTTTAAACTTTGTATGTTTATGTTGTTACTTGTTGTTCTTTATTTTTTTGTATGTATTGAGAGAATTAATTCCAGAAATGGAAGGATGAGTAAAAAAGAATTGTTGTTCTTTCTATTTGTGCTTGCTGCAGGAGGAGTGATGGCACAGCAATATAGGGAAAGGGGGGATTTTGATCGTGGTGGGTATAGAAAATTTTTTGGACGCAATATATTTGCCAGCCGGAATTTGTCATTTGAGCCAAATTTAAATATTCCTACTCCGGAAAATTATAGGTTGGGGCCGGGGGATGAAGTGATTATCAATGTATGGGGAACTTCGGAAAATACGGTACGAGAGACTATTTCTCCGGAAGGTAATATCATGGTGGAGAATATTGGTCCTATCTACCTGAGTGGTATGAATATGGAGAAGGCTGAACGATATTTGCGGCATGAATTTAGTAAGATTTATGCAGCTATCTCCGGAGAATCGGCACATATCAAGGTGACGTTAGGAAAAATACGTTCCATTATGGTCAATGTGATGGGAGAGGTGGAAGTTCCCGGTACGTATCGGTTATCGGCTTTTGCATCGGTGTTTCATGCTTTGTATCGTGCCGGAGGAGTTAATCGTATAGGCAGTTTACGAACCATTCAAGTCGTACGAAGTGGTATGAAAGTAGCTGATGTGGATGTGTATGAGTATATTATGAAAGGAAAACTTACAGATGATATACGTTTGTCGGAAGGAGATGTGATTTTGGTATTCCCTTATGAAAATTTGGTTAGTATATCGGGAAAGGTGAAGAGACCGATGATCTATGAAATGAAACATGGAGAAAGTTTAGCTACTTTGATTGGTTATACGGGTGGATTTACCGGAGATGCTTATCGGAATACGGTCCGTCTGGTGCGTCGTAGCGGAAGGGAGAAGCAAATATATAATGTGGATCAACAGGATTACGATAACTTTATTCTGACTGATAACGATGAAGTGTCCGTTGAGGCGGTATTGGGACGTTTTTCAAATAAAGTAGAAATTCATGGAGCGGTTTATCGTTCAGGCATGTATCAGTTGGATAGTGTGACGGGGACTATAAAGTGGCTGATACAACAGGCGGAAGGTCTTCGTGGAGATGCTTTTCTTAATAGAGCCTTGTTGAGGCGGGAGCGTGAAGATCTGTCTCATGAAATGATTCCTGTTGATCTGAAAAAACTTATGGCAGGAACTGCACCCGATTTACCTCTGCAAAAGAATGATGTACTCTATATCTCAAGTATAAAGGAATTGGAAAAAGAAGGAGTTCTCTTCATTTATGGTGACGTGGCAAAACCGGGTTATTTTCCCTTTGCGCGGAATATGAGTGTTCAGGACTTGATTTTAAAAGCTGGCGGATTATTGGAATCGGCTTCGACTGTTCGTATCGATGTGTCACGACGAATTAAAGATCCTAAAAGTGTTTCTTCTTCTACTGTGATAGGGAAAAGCTTTACAGTAGAATTGAAAAATGGACTGTTGATAGGAGAGAGCAATACACTGAAATTGGAACCTTATGATATGGTGTTTGTACGTAGAAGTCCAGGGTATCAAAAGCAGGCAAATGTGACGGTCAATGGGGAAGTTACATTTACAGGAAACTATGCGCTGACTAAAAAGAATGAACGGCTGAGTGACTTGATAGCAAAAGCCGGAGGGTTATCGAAGAGCGCCTATGCGAAAGGTGCGCGTCTGATGCGCAGGATGACGGCGGATGAAATCCGGCAAAAGCAAGATGCAGTTCGGTTTGCAACAAAGGGAATCGGAAAAGATTCGGTCTCTTTATCTTCTTTGGAAGTGGATCAGACTTACTCTGTCGGTATTGAACTTGAAAAAGCTCTGGCAAAGCCGAAATCGGATGAAGATCTGGTATTACGGGAGGGCGACGTACTTTTTGTTCCTAAGTATGTCAGTACCGTGACTGTTAACGGTGCTGTGATGTACCCCAATACTGTGCTTTATCAGAAAGGAAGTGGAATTGATTATTATATAGGACAAGCCGGTGGTTTTGGAAACCGGGCCTTGAAACGGCGTGCTTATGTTGTATATATGAATGGTACAGTTTCCCGATTGAGAAGAAATACGGCAAATGCCATTGAACCCGGGTGTGAAATAATTGTGCCCAGCAAAGGAGAACGGAAGAAAATGACTACGGCAGGAGCTGTTGGCATGAGTAGCTCCATTGCTTCTATAGCTGCGATGGTTGCTTCAATGGTAAGCTTGGCAAAATAAAAGAATTGATCTATTTACCACAATGTTAGATAGAAAAATATAGAAGTACTTTTTTATTTATTAATTGTTTTTATAGTGGTGTTTGGATGGCTATTATCAGTTAGGACTATCCGATTGTATAAATTAAAAAAAAGAGCTGTCCGTGATTTTTGATTTGTATAAAATTACGGACAGTATTTTATGGAGGGAACTCAAATTTTAAATGTAATATATACAATTCGTTCATTATTCAAGCATATCAACAATTTCTTTCTTAATATCATCGTCTATCTCTCTATACCTAGTAAATGCCCTGCTACCTTCTGTATGTCCAGACAATGAACCTACTAAATTAGGGTCTTTTACTCTTTTATAAAGGTTGCCAATAAACGTCCTACGAGCCATATGTGAAGAGGATACTTCATAAATTGGTCGTTTTTCTTCTTCTCCTGTAGTGGGGTTAAGTATGGTTACATATCTATCTATTCCACATAACCGGAGTATATCTTTTATGCCGTCATTATACCTTTGAGCACTAATGAACGGGAATAAACGCTTTTTTGTATCAACGCCCTTATATTTTTCAATTAATTTTTTTGCACGTCGATTAAGAGGTACACGGACCACCGTAGGACGTTCATCTTTGATTTTATGTGGTATATATTCTACTGCTTCATTAATGATGTTGTCCTGGGTCATTTTTAGCAAATCAGAAACGCGGCATCCGATTAAGCACTGAAAGATGAAAATATCTCTTTGTATTGCTAATTGTGGTCGTGCTGAGAGATCAAAGTCCGCTATGATATTACGTTCGTCTAATGTTAGGTAGAAAGGGGTTCCGTACTTCTCTGTTGTATTGCCACTGTATTTTTCAAAAGGGCGATTGTTGGTTATTCCTTGTTTGTTGCACCAATTATAGAAAGCTCTAAATTTGCTGAAGAGTGCGCATATAGTATTATTGCCTCTGGGCTGAGGCTTTGGTACTTTGCGTATCGTACCGATTACTGCCGGGATTTTTTCGTAAATCTCAGGATATTCATTATAAAGTGTATGTTCATTACGAAGAAAGCTTTCTATATCTTCAATTGTATCGGTGTCTATCTTGTTAATGTCTAGTTTAAAATCTTTTTTATGGCAAGCTGAAATGAATAGTTCATATCGCTTCAATGATCGTAAGAGTACCTGAAAGTTTCTTTCTCTAACTTCTGACAACTTCTTCTTTTGCAGATAGCTTTCCATTAGATCGAAAAAGTTATTGTTGCTTTTATGGTACTTCTCGGGATGTAGATGTTCATCTGCAAGTTGTTCCAGCTTCTCGCTCGTTATGTCTGGGGTTTCATTGTAGATAGAAAGGAGTAGTTTTTTACGATCTGATATCGCTGTATTTAACTGTATGCGGTCTTCTGTTTTGACGATGCATTTAGCTTTATATTGCTCTCTCTTTTCATCCCATAAGGAAGGTAGTATTAAGAGTTCGGATTTGTGGTATAGTTGAACATTTCGTCCATCTGAAATACGAAACCTGATATTAGCTTCTCTGTCTTTTTTGCCAGTTCTAATAAATGCTTTTACGGTTGCCATTCTTTATTGTTTTTGGTTGTGCAAATATAAGGCTTTTGCACAACATATACGCAATATTGCACAACAAAACCAAACATAATTAGGAGTAATTGTTTTGTAAATGTGCATTAAATCAATAGAATATGTTTATTTCTGTTTTGCTTTGTTTTAAAAATATTACTCCCTTCGGGAGTACGAAGATATAGCTGATAATTATTTAATTATCAGCTATTGTTGTTTTAAGGGGCGGTTGATGTAAGAACCGGGCTAACGCTTCCCATGACTCACATAGAGCTTGCATGGAAGGAAAGAGTAAATCGGCTCCGGAGTTTAACAGTACCTGCCCATCCAATGGACCAGTATTAACAGCAATGGTGAATATTCCGGCTTTGTGTCCGGCCTCTACTCCCAAAGGGGCATTTTCAATAACAATGGCTTCATAAGGCTTTAATCCTCCCTTTTCCAGTGCCATCAAATAGGGTTCCGGATTCGGTTTTCCGTATTTGACGTCGAAAGCAGTTACCATCAGTTCTTGTCGGAACATTCCCGGAAAATTGTGTTCAAGTCTGTCTAATAATGAAGCTTGTCCGGATCCGGTGACTACAGTCGGAATGATACCTTCAGATTTAATTTTTTGTAGTAATTCCCAGGCACCCGGCATACGTTCGGCTTGGGGATGCTTGTTGAACTCAATGCTCTTTTCATGATAAATACTCTCTATCTCTTCCGGCGTGGCGTCGCGTCCCAGTTGACGCTGACATACGATGTTGATGGTTCCCGCTCCGGTGCGGCCTTCGTGCAAATAAGCTTCTTCTTTACTCAAATGAAGTCCGTGAGCTTCCATCGTTTTGTGCCATGCTTCGGCGTGATAAGGCATGGAGTTGAAAAGTACGCCGTCCATATCGAAAAGTGCGGATTTCAACTGAATGGATTGATAATGATTTTGTTGGAGATATTGCGTAATTGCTTCCTGAAACATGATATATACCTATTGATTTGGAGTGCAAAGATACGATTATTTTGGTGAATCGAACAGAATATGTATTTTTGCAAAATCTATAAAGTGATATGATTGCATGAGAAAACTATTTTTTCCTTTACTGTCGTTATGCTTGCTGACTACTGCTTGCAAAGATTCTGTTCCCAGTCCTACAATCGAAATGGAAGGGCTTTATATCAATGACGGAGAGATGGATTATGCCCGGCAAATGGAGGCATTACCCCCTCTAAAAGTAGATGATGAACTTGAAATTTCGCTGAAACTGGATGGAAACGGAGAAGAACTAAATACGTTTCTGGTGAAGGAAGAGACTTTGGGCAGTGAGGTAAACGCTGTGGCGATTGATTTTAATGAATTGCCGGAAGAAGCTCTCAGTGATGATAAGGAGTTTACGGATAAGGATAATGGTAAATTAGGTTTTAAAGATGGAGTCTCTCAGACTAAAGTGGGGCTGCGGGCAAAGGTGCAGCAAGTCACCGAGGATGGAGTGAAGCTTAAGTTTTACCTTTTTTCCAAGCCCGTCAATTGCGAGGGAGCTAAGTATGAACTGGAAATTAAAACTTCCGAGAATCAAACAGATTAATTGGATGACCCGATATATAAAAAGAGCGATGCTTCCAACAGCATCGCTCTTTTTATATATCGGTAATCTTATAGCTTTTTACAGTTTCGCCCGGATTGCTTTTGATTCTTCTTCATATCCCGGCTTGTTCAGCAAAGCAAACATATTCTTTTTGTATGCTTCCACACCCGGCTGATTGAATGGGTTTACGCCCAGCAGATAACCACTGATACCACATGCTTTTTCGAAGAAATAGAGTAGCTGTCCGATGCTGTATTCACTCAGTTCAGGAATGACAATACGCATGTTAGGAACACCACCGTCTACATGAGCCAATTGAGTTCCCAGTTCGGCCATCTTGTTCACTTCGTCTACACGTTTGCCTGCCAGGAAGTTTAAACCGTCCAGGTTAGCTTCGTCCGAAGGAACTTCTAACTTATGATTCACTTTGTCTACAGAGATCACTGTTTCGAAGATTGTGCGTTCGCCTTCCTGAATCCACTGACCCATCGAGTGCAGGTCTGTAGAGAAGTCTACTGCTGCCGGGAAGATACCTTTGTTGTCTTTTCCTTCAGATTCTCCGTAAAGCTGCTTCCACCATTCACTCACGTAGTGTAGTTTCGGACAGAAGTTTACAAGAATTTCTATCTTCTTTCCACTTTTATACAGTTCATTGCGGGTAGCGGCATAGATTGCTGCGGGATTTTCCGCAAAAGGAACCTCGGCTCCACAAGTCTTTTCCATATCGGCGGCACCTGCTACCAGTTTTTCAATGTCGAATCCGGCTACTGCAATAGGCAGCAAACCTACCGGAGTCAGTACAGAAAAACGTCCTCCGACGTTGTCAGGGATAATGAATGATTTGTATCCTTCTTTATCTGCGGTGACGCGGGCTGCGCCTTTCTTTGCATCTGTAACGGCAACGATTACTTTTTTGGCCATCTCTTTGCCGCGTTGGTCTTCGCATTGCTTCTTCAGCAAGCGGAACGCCAAAGCTGTCTCTGTAGTCGTACCGGATTTGGAGATATTGATCACACCGAATTTCTTGTCTTTCAGGAATTCTGTCAGTTCATACAGATAATCTTCACCGATATTATGGCCGGCATAGATGATGACCGGAGCTGTTTTCTTTTCCTGCAACCAGGTGAAGCTGTTTGACAATGCCTCGATCACCGCACGGGCGCCCAGGTAACTTCCGCCGATACCGGCTACGATCACCACTTCACAGTTGTCTCTCAATACTTGTGCAGTAGCCTTCAGGTCAGCCAGATGCTCTTTGCTGATAGAAGAGGGCAAATGCAACCACCCCAGAAAGTCATTACCTTTACCTGTGCCGTTTTCCAGCGCTTCCTGTGCGGCTTTAACCTGAGCTTCATAGGCAGAAACCGATTCTTTGGAGATGAATCCAAAAGTCTTTTCAATGTTCAAACTAATCATATCTTTTTTATTTTTACGTTATTAACTATCTAAACGAGTCAGTCAACAGTTTAATTTCAATCATCGGAGATATGCGTTCGTATAAGATGTTGTATACAGCATCGAGTATCGGCATATTTACATGATGATGTTTATTGATTTCCTTAATACATTTTGTTCCGTAATATCCTTCCGCTATCATTTCCATTTCTATCTGGGCACTCTTTACAGAGTATCCTTTCCCGATCATGGTACCGAACGTGCGGTTACGGCTGAAGTTAGAATAGCCTGTTACCAATAAATCACCCAAATAAACAGATTCGTCCACGTTTCTGTTTATGGGATGCACCGTATTTAAGAAACGGTTCATCTCTTGAATGGCATTTGATATCAATACAGCCTGGAAATTATCTCCGTATTTCAGACCGCTGCAAATACCTGCTGCGATGGCATATACGTTTTTCAGTACGGAACTGTATTCAATCCCTATCACATCGTCGCTGACAGAAGTTTTGATGAAGCTGCTGCCCAGTCTACGGGCAAAAACACGTGCCTTATCCTTGTCCGGGCAAGCGATGGTGAGATAGGAGAGACGTTCCAGTGCCACTTCCTCGGCATGACAGGGACCAGCCAATACAGCGATGTTTTCGGGAGGAACACCATATTCTTTATTAAAGTATTCCGAAACAATCAGATTGTCATCGGGAACAATACCTTTGATAGCGGTAATAATGAACTTGTCTCTGATCCGTGTTTTCAGCTTTTTCAGGTGAGCTTTCAGATATGGAGAAGGAGTGACGAAAATAAGCGTATCAGATTCTTTCACTACATCGTTGATGTTAGAGCTGAAATTGATGCGCTTCATGTCGAACTTTACGCCTGTCAGATAGGCTGGATTATGTCCGAGTCGTTTAAAATCGGCAATGCGGTCGTCGCGCCTCATGTACCAATTGATAGACTCTTCCTGAGCCAGACACATCTTTGCGATGGCTGTAGCCCAGCTTCCTCCGCCCATTATCGCTATCTTACCGGGTAATTTCATTTCTATAAATTAAGAATTAAAAATGAAGAATGAAGAATGGTGCATGAAAGATAGGGAGACAAATGTTCCGGTTCTTCATCACCATTCTTCATTCTTGATTTATTTAATTTTCTGTATCCACTCGGCTACATCGTTTACTGACGGATTAGTCAGTTCCAATTTGTATTTCTTATTGATGCCACAAATATCCTGATGTAATTTCTGCGGATTTACATCTTTCATATCGGCTACCAGGTTGTATCCGGCTTTTTGAATTGCAGGCACCCAGTCTTCGGCAATGCCTAACTCCATGAATTTGGCGGCACTATCTTTCGGTACGACTTTTTCCGGACGCATCTGCGGGAAGAACAATACTTCCTGGATAGTTGATTGTCCGGTCATCAACATAGTAAGGCGGTCCATGCCGATACCCATACCCGAAGTAGGAGGCATGCCGTATTCCAGTGCACGGACAAAGTCTTTGTCGATAATCATTGCTTCGTCGTCTCCTTTTTCACTTAGCTTCATCTGATCTTCAAAGCGTTCCAACTGGTCGATCGGATCGTTTAACTCAGAATATGCATTACACAATTCTTTACCGTTTACCATCAACTCGAAACGTTCTGTCAGTTCAGGGTTGGTACGGTGCTTTTTGGTCAGCGGAGACATTTCGATCGGATAGTCAGTGATGAAAGTCGGCTGGATATAAGTTCCTTCACAGAACTCACCGAATATTTCATCGATCAGTTTACCTTTACCCATCGTTTCGTCGATTTCCATATTCAGTTTCTGGCATACTTCGCGGATTTGTGCTTCGTTCATACCTGTCAAGTCGTAACCGGTATGTTCCTTAATGGCATCCAGCATGGTGACGCGTCTGTACGGAGCCTTGAAGTTGATGATATTGTCACCTACTTTTACTTCAGTAGTACCATTTACGTCCAGACAGATCTTTTCAATCATCTTTTCGGTAAATTCCATCATCCAGTTATAGTCTTTGTAGGCTACATATATCTCCATGCAAGTAAATTCTGGATTGTGCGTACGGTCCATACCCTCGTTACGGAAGTTTTTACCGATTTCATATACTCCCTCAAAGCCACCGACAATCAGACGTTTCAGATACAACTCGCTGGCAATACGCATATAGAGTGGGATGTCCAAAGCATTGTGATGGGTCATGAACGGGCGTGCGGCAGCTCCTCCGGCGATGGCCTGGAGAATAGGAGTTTCTACTTCCATGTAGCCTTTCGAATTGAAATATTCGCGCATAGAACTGTACACCTTGCTGCGTTTCATGAATATATCTTTGATACCTTCGTTTACGGCCAGGTCGACATAACGCTGACGGTAACGGAGTTCAGGATCTTCGAAAGAGTCGTAAGCCACGCCGTCTTTGTATTTTACGATAGGCAGTGGTTTGATCGATTTGGCAAGTACAGTCAGTTTCTGTGCATGAATACTGATTTCGCCCATCTGAGTGCGGAACACGAAACCTTCAATTCCGATAAAGTCGCCTAAGTCGAGCAGGCGTTTGAACACAGTATTGTACATCTCTTTGTCCTCTCCCGGACAGATGTCATCGCGAGTGATATACACCTGAATACGGCCTTTAGAATCCTGTAGTTCGATAAAAGAGGCTTTGCCCATCACGCGGCGGCTCATCATGCGGCCAGCTACAGATACCTGGCGAGGTGCTTCGTCGTCTTTGAATTCGGCTTTAATATCGGTTGAGAAAGCGTTGGTTACATACTCTGCTGCGGGATAGGGTTCGATGCCCATCGCGCGAAGTTCATTCAGACTGTTACGTCGGATGATTTCCTGTTCACTTAGTTCTAATATGTTCATTTCGTTAGATATTAACTCAATTTTGGAGGCAAAAATACGAAACTTTTCTTAGAAATACGGCATTGTAACTCTTATTCTTTATTCTTCACCTTTAATTCTAAATAGATTTGTATCTTTGCACCCTCAAAACAATAGGTATGACAGGACAAAAGACACCCACTGCGCTGGGTACTGAAAAGATTGGAAAACTTCTGATGCAGTATGCCATTCCGGCTATTATCGCCATGACTGCATCTTCTCTTTACAACATGGTGGACAGCATTTTTATAGGTCACGGAGTGGGTCCGATGGCTATTTCCGGACTTGCTCTGACTTTTCCCCTTATGAATCTTGCCGCTGCTTTCGGCTCCTTGGTTGGAGTGGGAGCCGCTACGCTGATTTCGGTTAAACTGGGGCAGAAAGATTATGATACGGCACAACGGGTATTGGGCAATGTGCTGGTACTGAATATCATCATCGGGCTTGCTTTCACCATATTAACCCTTATTTTTCTTGATCCTATTCTTTACTTCTTTGGAGGCAGTGACGAAACGGTGGGCTATGCCCGTGACTATATGAAAGTGATTCTTTATGGGAATGTCATCACCCATATTTATCTGGGGCTGAATGCGGTACTTCGTTCAGCCGGGCATCCGCAGAAGGCGATGGTTGCCACCATTGCTACAGTGGTTATCAATACCATTCTCGATCCTTTGTTTATTTATGGTTTTGGTTGGGGCATCCAGGGAGCGGCCATTGCTACGATTACGGCACAAGTGATTGCCCTTGCCTGGCAGTTCAGGCTCTTTAGCAATAAGGAGGAATTACTCCATTTCCATCGAGGAATTTTCCGGTTGAAGCGAAAAATAGTTTTCGATTCGCTGGCTATAGGTATGTCTCCTTTCCTGATGAACCTTGCATCGTGTTTCATTGTGATTCTGATAAATCAGGGTTTGAAACGGTATGGGGGTGATCTTGCCATCGGGGCATTTGGCATTGTCAACCGTCTGGTATTTCTATTCCTTATGATTGTGATGGGACTGAACCAGGGTATGCAGCCGATTGCCGGATACAATTATGGGGCAAAACTATATCCCCGTGTCACCCGTGTGTTGAAACTGACCATCTATGGTGCGACCATTGTCACCACTACCGGTTTTCTGATGGGGATGTTTATTCCCGACCTGGCTGTGTCCGTCTTCACATCGCACGAAGAGCTGATTCGCCAATCTGCCGAAGGTCTCCGCATTGTGGTACTCTTTTTCCCGATTGTCGGCTTTCAGATGGTCACTTCCAATTTCTTCCAGAGTATCGGGATGGCAAGTAAAGCTATTTTCCTTTCCATTACCCGTCAGGTACTCATCCTGATTCCTTGTCTGTTGATTCTACCGCGTTTTTGGGGGCAGACAGGTGTCTGGATCAGTATGCCGACTTCTGACCTGATAGCCAGCCTGATATCGGCTGCCATGTTGTGGTGGCAGTTCCGTCAGTTCCGTAAAGCGGCTGCCCGGACATAGGATTCTTCAGCCTGTGCTAAACAAATCATTGCCTGCATTTGTCTTTTATCTGTAACGATCTGAAAGCAATGTAGCAGCCATGAAAAAGTATGTAAGTTTCTTGTTGGTTTTATTTGTCAGTCTGTTTCTTTTTCTGCCCGCGCATGCGCAGCAGCGCAAATCAGTAGCTGTGGTGCTAAGTGGGGGAGGAGCAAAGGGGGTAGCCCATATCGGTGCCCTCAAAGTGATTGAGGAAGCAGGTATTCCTATCGACTATATCGTAGGTACCAGTATGGGGTCTATCATCGGCGGACTTTATTCCATCGGATATACCCCCTGTCAGCTTGATAGTATGGTCAATCACCAGAATTGGTCTTTTCTGTTGAGTGACCGTATCAGTTGGGAAGATCAAACGATGACTGAACGGAAGAATTCTGAAACTTATATTCTTTCTGTTCCTTTGAAAAAGGATTTGAAGGCGAATGTGTTCGGAGGGGTCATTAAAGGGCAGAACCTGGGTAATCTTTTCTCCGAACTGACTGTAGGCTATCACGATTCCATTAACTTCAACAAGCTGCCTATTCCGTTTGCTTGTGTCTCCGAGAACATTGTGAACGGTGAAGAAGTAGTGTTTCACAATGGTGTATTGGCTACCGCTATGCGTGCCAGTATGGCTATTCCCGGCGTATTCACGCCCGTTCGTATGGGCGACGAGATACTGGTTGACGGAGGAATGAAAAACAACTTCCCCACGAACATAGCCCGGGCTATGGGAGCCGATGTGATTATTGGTGTCGATGTACAGAATGATCTCCGGACCGCGGATGAACTGAATAATCTTGGTGAGATATTCAACCAGATCATCAATCTGACCGGCCAAACCCGATATGAAGAGAATATAAAATTGGCAACGGTGTATATTAAAGTGGACGTAAAAGGCTATTCTGCCGCAAGTTTCAACATTCCCGCACTCGACACATTGATGCACCGTGGCGAAGAGGCAGCCCGCGCGCAGTGGACTGCTTTGCGCAGACTGAAGAAAGAGATCGGTCTACCCGAAGATTACGTTGCTCCCCGACACGGTCCGTTTACTTCTTTATGGTCCGAGAAAGATATATTTGTGAAAGAGATCACCTTTGACGGTATCGAAGACAGTGACAAGAAATGGATTATGCACCGCTGTCACCTGAAGGAGAACAGCCGGATGCGTATGGAGCAACTTTATGAAGCACTTGCTACGTTGCGCGGAAGCCAGGCTTATTCCAATGTCAGTTACAAACTGACCGATACCGACCAGGGATATTTGCTACACTTTATTTTGGAAGAGAAGTACGAGCGTAATCTTAATCTGGGGATCCGTTTCGACTCGGAAGAGATCGCTTCATTGCTGTTGAATGTGAGCACCCGCCTCAATACACGTATTCCATCGTGGCTTTCACTGACCGGACGTCTTGGAAAACGCTACCTGGCCCGGGTGGACTATACATTGGCTCCGATGCAGATGCGAAATTTCAATCTCGCTTATCAGTTTGAGTATAACGATATTAATATTTACGATCACGGGAAACGTGCTTATAACACTACTTATAAATACCATTCCGGTGAGTTGGGGTTTTCGGATGTGTGGTATCGTAACCTTCGTTTTGGAGCCGGACTGCGTTTTGAGTTCTTTAAGTATAAGGACTTTCTATATAATGCGGGCGGGCAACAGTTGAAGGTGAAACCCCAACACTTCTTCAGCTATTATGCCCAACTGCATTATAATACATACGATAAGGGATATTTTCCCTCGAAAGGGATCGATCTTCAGGGGAATTATTCACTTTATACCGATAACCTGACACAGTATAAAGGTCATGCTCCCTTTTCTGCTTTGACCGCCTCGTGGGCCAGTGTCTTTTCGGTTACCGACCGTTTTGCTTTGATTCCTTCTTTGTATGGACGTATTCTTATAGGCAAAGATATCCCTTATCCCTATCTGAATGCCATCGGTGGAGATAATTTTGGTCATTACTTGCCTCAGCAACTTCCTTTTGCCGGGATCACCAATCTGGAGATAGTCGATAATTCTGTTATCATAGCCGGTTTGAAGGTACGTCAGCGTATCGGGGGTAAGAATTATGTCACTCTCACCGGGAATGTGGCGTTGCGGGAAGATAACTTTTTTGATATCCTAAGTGGTAAGCCGGTTTGGGGAGGCAGCCTGGGATATGGTTACGATAGCTTGTTCGGTCCGTTAGAGGCCTCTTTCGGCTATTCAAGCAGGGCACACGATGTAGGATTCTATGTGAATCTGGGATATGTCTTTTAGAGTTTTCATCCTTTGCCGTTGATACCGGAGTTATCTTCCTGTTCTTGAGATTCTTCCTCCTCGGCCGTTCTTGCCCACAGTAAATGCCCGGGGAAGTATTTGGATAGTGGGTAACGGTAAAACGTCATTTGGCTGACGCGGTGTGTAAACTTACGGTCGTCGATGAAATCTATTTTCGACACCCGTACTTCGTGGGGCAGTACATCCTCCGGGTGTTCAAAGCTATTGCTTGTGATGGAACTCCGGAAAATAAATTAATGCAAAGCCTTCTTATGGGAAAAATCATTTCGATCTTCCATCTTCCACTTGCTGTTTTAAGGCGAGAATACTGTACAGGCCATTAATTATCAACCATAAACTATGCATTTCTTAAGCAAAATCACCTCTTAAAGCATTTTGTTTTCCCTTCTTGTTCAACCGGAAATGGTGCAATCTACATCCGGTCTCGCGCAGGCGTGCCCATGAGCTCGGGTACACGGGACCGGATAAAGACACCTATATGAATGGTTAAATGCTGATAATTAATGAATTAAATATGCAATAGAATAAAGAAACGATTCATGTGAACTGGTTAAATGAAAGAAAAAGAACCGCTGTCCTCCGGGGGGTAGAGTGACAGCGGTTCGGCGAGTTAACTGGTTTGGTGAGTCGGATTTAGATTTAAAGTCAATTATAAAAGAGAATTTATTATGAAAGATCAAAGTACTATAGTCCGTCTATAATGACAGGCGTTTTGTGATAATGGTTCTTTTTGCACATTTGATTGATCCGGGATATAGTGGCATACGCCTGGCTTGGTGTACGTTTCAGGCATGAATATTTCACTTTGTGAATTTCTAAAAAAAGTTCAGCCACAAAGACAATCATGTCTGCACGTTCGATATGGGAGGTGAACAGAAACACTCTGCATATTCGTAATCCCGGGTAGAGAGGGTATAATGTAGAATCTTTTTACCTCGCTGAAAAATAAAATCCAACCGATACCAACCGTTTGCGTTGGTTCTTCGCCGGTGGAAATACAAGATTTTGATAATAGATTGTTTGCCCATAGCTCAAACGTATATCGGGCAGGGAAGAATGAACGGCCCTGCTGACCCGCTGAACTATCAAACTTTCAAAGCCGAAACAAAGAAAGAAAAATATGCTAACCCATTACGAAGTTAGACACGGGGGCAGAGCCGTTTTTATCCAGAAACTGTAGGTATATAAAATTATACACCTACAGTTAGTGTGAAACAAAGATGATTTCTCTCCTTTGTTTCAGCCTTACAAAAATTTGATAGTTCACCACAAAGATGGTGATAATTTCTGAATTACCATAGCAAACGGCTAAAAAATGTATTACGAAACACTTTTATTGGTGGGATTGTTTGCTGAACGCCGTTAGTATGGGGAGATTTAACGAAAAGAGAGCGGATCTGTGTTTACCCGCTTGCGTTATGTAAATTCAATGCAGAACAAGGAAAAAATATATGCCGACCCATTTTAAACATTCATCAGGACATGGACAGGCAGCCGGCCACCTTCGTGCGAATAAAGAACCTGCTATATTATAATAGATTAGTGAAATGCCATTGCGTCATATATTTCAATTCCCACCGGCTGGCTTGCATATATACTTTCTGTAAACAGGAGTTGATCCTGTATCAGGTTTGACATTTCTTTCTCAAAAGACGATTACATTTTTTGGGGGGAGAGGCTGATCACATCTTTATTTCTCCCCGGATTCTGCTCAGTGACTGTGGCGTTATCCACAGATAGGAAGCTATGTGTTTCAAAGGTACGTTTTGTAGCAGTTCGGGATGTTCTTTGATAAGTGTCAGGTAACGCTCTTTGGCTTTTGGACTTCCGGCACTGATCAACCAATTTTCAGTGCTGAGTAATTGTTGCTCCATTAGGCGGCGTCCCAGATTGGCAAGACCGAGTGATGAGGCATAAAGACCGTTCAATGTTTGTCCGGATATACAATAGGCTATGCTGTCGCACATCACCTCGATTGTGATGTGCGATGCTGTATTTTCCACGTATCCCCATACCGAAAAAGCGGCTTCGCCTTCCCCGGCAAACCAGATGGTGGTATCAACCCCGTCTTTCAGATAATGAGCGCGCCAGATGCCTTGCTTTATCAGATATAAATTTCCGTTTCTGGAACCTTCATGAACAATGACTTCTTTCTTTTTGAAACGCACCTCCTCCATATAATTGAGAAGAGTCTGCGTATCGGTTTCCGAAAGACGATAGCTATTCCTGAATTTTTCAATAAATGTTTCCATAAGGCTCTTTTACATCTGTTTGAACGATGCAAAGATACGCATCATCGGCGAGTGGCGAAAGAGTCTTTCAGGTAAATTCCAATAATCAGCAGCAAAGTCAGCAGTTCGGCAAGAGGGACGGCAAGCCAAATACCTTTTATTCCCAGTATCGGAGGCAGGAGCAGGAAGCCTGTCAACATAAACAATGTTCCCCGGAAAAGGGTGATGACAGTGGCTCGCCGGGCACGTTCGATACTTTGATAATAACCGATACCAACTATGTTGAGTGCAAAGAACAGATAACCGACTGCAAAATACGGAATTCCATCTACTGCAATGTCATACGCTTTGTAACTTTTGTCGATGAATAGTCCTACTATTTCGTGATTGAATACAAGAGTTGCAGTAAAGAATAAAATACCACATCCCAAAGCTGTTTTCAATGCCAGTCGGATGGTACGTGCCACTCTGCCCGGATTCTGTTGCCCGAAATTGTAACTGATGATGGGTTGTGCCGATTGGGCGATGGCGTTGTATACCATAAAGATAATAGGAAAGAAGTAACACACGATGCTGAATGCTGCTACACCACTTTCTCCCAAATGGCTGATAAATACGTAATTCCCCAAAAACATCATACTGGCTATAGATGCTTCGCTGATGAATGCCGAAGAGCCGAGCCTCACCATATAGCCGATATTGCGGAAGGTAAGCTGCATACTTTTCCGGCTGAGTTTGATACGATAAATGCCCACGTTGCGAGAAAAACGGAGTAGATAAATAAGAGTCATCAATCCGCCGACCATAGTTCCCAAACTGGTGGCAAAGGCAGCTCCCATCATCCCCCAATCTAATTGGAAGATGAAAATATAATCGAGTACGATATTGATAATGGCTGATACGGCATTGCACATCATAGCATAGTTGGGCGATCCGTCCAGACGGATATAAAACATGCCGGCACTCAAAAGCAGATAGAAAACGAGAAAAGGAACATACCAGTTCATGTATTCCACTACCAACGGCAGCAATCGTTCCGAACTGCCGAGTAATCGTCCTATCGGTTCTGCAAAGTAGCAGCAAAGTGCTGATAATACCAGGATCAGGAGGGATGAAAAGGCAAGTGCCTGTGTGATATTGATACTTGCCACTTTTCGTTTGCCTTGTGATAAATGGATGGACGCCACGACAGATGCACCCACTCCGAACATCAATCCGATGCCGGTGGTGATCATAAATAGCGGGGCCGTGATATTGACTGCCGCCAAAGCGTCGCTACCAATTCCTTTACCGACAAAGATACCGTCGGTAATTACAAAAATGGCGGAAAAAACCATTCCGAGTACTGTTGGGATCAACAACTTCCTGAACAGTCTCGGGATTTCCATGTTTCCGAAATCAATACTGTCTTTCATAAAATCTATGTTTTTTTAGCGGATGCAAAGATACGTCTATGGAAAAGAAGAAAAGTTACCAATTGATAAGAAATGCGATGTGCCGGATATTGGTACATTATTTATTTCCTTCTTTCGGAAATAATGTGTATGTTTGCTATTGAACCAATATACAAATGTACTATGAACGGTAATTATGTCATCAATATCGGCCGTCAATTGGGCAGTGGCGGAAAAGAGATCGGGGAAAAACTGGCAGCCAGGTTAGGCATTGATTTTTATGATAAAGAGCTGATTAATCTGGCTTCAGAGGAGAGTGGACTTTGTCGGGAATTTTTTGAGAAGGCGGATGAAAAAGCTTCCCAAGGTATTATAGGTGGATTGTTTGGGATGCGTTTTCCTTTTATCAGTGATGGTGCTATGCCCTGTACCAATTGTCTGAGTAATGATGCTCTCTTTAAAATTCAGAGTGATGTCATCCGGCATCTTGCAGCAGAGAAATCTTGTGTATTCGTGGGGCGCTGTGCCGATTACATTTTGCGCGAACATCCCCGTTGCGCCAATATTTTCATTTCTGCTTCGCACGAAGACCGCGTGGCGCGTTTGTGCCGTATTCATGGCATTTCTGAAGAAGCTGCTGAGGAAAAAATGAATAAGGCAGATAAGAAACGCTCCGAATATTATAATTATTACAGTTATAAAACTTGGGGAGCGGCTGCAACCTATCATCTTTGTATTGACTCTTCGGTATTGGGAATCGATGAAACGGTAAGGTTTATAGAAGAGTTTATAGTTAAAAAACTAAATTTATAAATCAGAATCGGGCATGCTATAATATGTTAATGGCCAACTACGGTGTAAATGAAAACACAGTAATTGGCCATTGCTATTTTTGATTTGTTACATCATTAACAACAAAATCATTTGTCCCGCAAGGATACGGAGGAACATAGACAGCGGATATACTGTAGAATAGCCTACTGCCGGAGCATCGCTACCGGTTGCCTGGTTGGAATATGCCAATGCGGGAGGGTCTGTATTACTACCCGCAATCAATCCCATCAGCATGAAATAATTAATTTTATAGTATGATCGTGCTATAATTCCGATAATCAGCAAAGGGATAATCGTAATCAGGAAACCACAACCTACATAAAGCAGACCGTCTCCATGGATCACAGTATCCACAAAATTAGCTCCGGCTTCGATGCCCACACTGGCAAGGAAAAGAACAATGCCGATTTCACGTATCATCAGGTTGGCACTTTGAGTTGTGTAGGTTACCAGATGTAATTTGTGTCCGAAACGTCCTATCAGGATAGCCACCACCAATGGTCCGCCGGCAAGACCGAGTTTTACCGGAGTCGGCATGCCCGGGAATGCAATGGGAAGGCTGCCGCAAAGGATACCCAGGAAAATACCTACGAACAATGTGACAATGTTCGGTTCGTTAAGGCGCTTCAGTGAATTACCCAGTACACTCGCTACTCGTTCTACAGCATCTTCGGAGCCTACCACCATAACACGGTCACCTACCTGAAGTACCAGATTCGGGTTGGCAAAAAGATCGACACCCGAACGGTTAACACGCGTGATGTTGACATTGTACATGCTGCGGAAGTTCAACATACCAAGTTTCTTTCCATTAATTTCCGGTTTGGTTACCAGAATACGACGGGATACCATCGGCATATCTTGCTTTTCCCAGTCTACTTGCACTTCACGTCCGATAAAGGCTACAATAGCATCTGAGTCTTCTTCTGAACAGACCACAAATAATTGGTCGTTCTGTTCCAGAATAGTACTGTGATTCGGAATGCTGACGTGTCCGTCTTTACGGATGCGCGAGCAAACAAACGGACGTCCGAGGAAGCTGCTGATTGTGCCCAGAGTTTTTCCGTAGATGGCTTCATTATGCACTTCCAGGCTCATCAGGTGTGGTTTGTGGTGTGTACCGTCAGTTTCTTGATTCCAGTTTTCTTCTTCTTTGGCGAAATTGATACGGAAGATGTAGCGGACAGCAATGATGGAGCCTATAATACCCACTACTCCTAACGGATAAGCACAGGCATAGCCTAATGCGATCTGTGGCCCGGAGTAGCTCAATTGATTCAGTGCTTCTTGTGCGGCACCGAGCCCCGGGGTGTTTGTGACTGCGCCGTATAGGATACCCACCATCATAGGGAGCTCGATTCTGCCTCCCAGAATGAAATAAAGTGTCATTGCTACGGCGATGTTTAATACCACAATTCCTACGGCCAGCATGTTCAGGGTCATTCCGCCTTTCTTGAATGAAGAAAAGAAAGAAGGCCCCACTTGGAGACCGATACAGAATACGAACAATATCAATCCGAATTCACGGATGAAATGTAGGATATGGGTATCGCCTGTGAAGCCAAAATGTCCCATCAGGATGCCGGCAAACAAAACAAAAGTAACCCCTAACGAAACTCCGAAGATTTTGATTTTTCCCAAATAGACACCTGCTGCCACTACGAAGGCGTAGAGGAAAACAATGTGGGCTACGGAGTTGGGGTTCCATAATAAATCTTGTAACCAATCCATAATATAGTAGTTTATAATTTTTTGTAAACGGGTGCAAAATTAGCTATAACCTCGGAGGTAATCAAATATTTGCCTGCCTTTTATTTTAAGGGAAGCGCGGGGGGACGGCTCTTTCATTTTACAACCGTCTTCCTCCCTTGTCTTCCCTCCCCCTAAAAAAAGCCTTCCATTCGCACACGAGGCTGTGTCGAAACTTTTTTCACCACGGAGTAGCACAGAGTCTTTTTGTTAATAATCAACAACTTAAAATCGCCTCTGTGTCACTCTGTGTCCTCTGTGGTGAGTTTTGACAGCCTCTCGTTATTTCTTTTTTAAGAAAGAATTCGGGCGGCTATTACCGGAGAAGTGTAGTAGATTAACCATTGTCATAAAACTCTTTAGTCCATCCTGCATACCCGGGCCGGTGAGCCCGCATACCCGGGCCGATGGGCCCGCATACCCGGGCTGATGAGCCCGCATGCCCGGGCTGAGATAAAGATCCGGCCATTTGTACTAAAGATAGTAAGGAAAATGAAATGCTTTTAGAGAGATAAACGGATAAGAAATTGGATATATCCATTTGCTTTACAGTCTGTTATCACTGAAGTATCCCCTAAAACAGTGGGTGGAAGATGGAAGATAGGGGTGGAAGATAAATGGCATAAAAATCGCATCTTCCACCAAGTTATGTGTCTCACAATCAGTAATATGTGTTCTGAAAGGTGGAAGATGGAAGATCGAAACGCGTTTTTTGTATGAGAGCAAGGCAGGTTAAATGAAAGAGCCGTGGTACGGAGGCGGTGGGTAGTGCGAATTTTCCCTAAAAAAAGCGTAGGGTTTAGACTATTTCAGTATATTTGCAAGTCGCAATCTTACATTTTGATAAAGGATTCAGAGAAATAAATTGAGATAACAATCTTATTTTAATTTTAAATAAATAAACTATGGCAGACAGTAAAGAAAAACTCTTCTCAGATTTTTCTCCTGTTTCCACCGAGAAGTGGATGGAGAAGGTCACAGCCGACCTGAAAGGAGCTGATTTTGAGAAGAAACTCGTTTGGAAGACAAACGAAGGATTCAAGGTAAAACCTTTCTACCGGATGGAAGACCTGGAAGGACTGAAAACAACCGATGCGCTTCCCGGAGAATTTCCTTATTTAAGAGGTACAAAGAAGAACAGTAATGAGTGGTTGGTTCGCCAGGAGATTAAGGTGGAATGTCCGAAGGAAGCCAACGCCAAGGCTCTGGATATTCTGAATAAAGGTATCGATTCTCTTTCTTTCCATGTGAAGGCTAAAGAACTCAATGCGGAATACATTGAGACTTTGTTGAACGATATTTGTGCAGAATGTGTTGAGTTGAATTTTTCTACTTGTCAGGGGCACGTGGTAGAACTGGCTGATTTGCTGGTAGCTTATTTTCAAAAGAAAGACTATGATTTGACAAAGCTGCAAGGCTCTATCAATTACGATTTCTTCAATAAAATGCTGACAAAAGGCAAAGAGAAAGGGGATATGGTACAAACAGCCAAAGCGCTGATCGAAGCTACTGCCCAATTGCCTAAATACCGTGTACTGAATGTGAATGCCCTGACACTGAACAATGCAGGTGCTTATATTTCTCAGGAATTGGGATATGCATTGGCATGGGGTAATGAATATATGAGTCAGTTGACCGAAGCTGAACTTCCTGCTGCCATCGTAGCCAAAAAGATTAAGTTTAATTTCGGTATCAGTTCTAATTACTTCCTTGAAATTGCAAAGTTCCGTGCTGCCCGTATGTTATGGGCTAACATAGTGGCTTCTTACAACCCGGAATGTCTGCGTGATTGCGAAAATAAAGGACCTAACGGAGAATGCCGTTGCGCTGCTAAAATGAAGGTACATGCTGAAACATCTACTTTTAATCTGACTCTGTTTGATGCTCATGTAAACTTGCTTCGTACACAAACTGAGGCAATGTCGGCTGCTCTGGGTGGTGTAGATTCAATGACGGTGGTTCCTTTTGACAAGACCTATGAAACTCCGGATGAGTTTTCCGAACGTCTGGCCCGTAACCAGCAACTGCTGTTGAAAGAAGAATCACATTTCGATAAAGTGATTGACCCGGCTGCCGGTTCTTACTACATTGAAAATCTGACAGTCTCTATTGCTAAGCAGGCATGGGAAATCTTCCTTGCCATTGAAGAAGAAGGAGGCTTCTATGCAGCATTGAAAGCCGGTACTGTTCAGGCTGCTGTGAATGAAAGCAATAAAGCACGCCATAAAGCTGTGGCTCAGCGTCGCGAGATTCTGCTGGGTACTAACCAGTTCCCAAATTTCAATGAAAAAGCGGGTGATAAGAAGCCGGTAGAAGCCACATGCTGTTGTGGTGGACACGATACTTGTGAAAAAGATGTTACTACATTGAACTTCGATCGTGCGGCAAGTCAATTTGAGGCGTTGCGTCTTGAAACCGAAGCCAGTGGGAAACGTCCGAAAGCATTTATGCTGACGATCGGTAATCTGGCTATGCGGCAGGCACGCGCACAATACTCTTGTAATTTCCTGGCTTGTGCCGGATATGAGGTGGTTGATAATCTTGGTTTTGAAACGGTTGAAGCAGGCGTAGAAGCTGCGATGGCTGCAAAAGCCGATATTGTGGTGCTCTGTTCAAGCGATGAAGAGTATGCACAATATGCTGTTCCGGCTTTCCAGGCTTTGAATGGCCGCGCCATGTTCATCGTTGCCGGAAATCCGGAATGCGCCGAAGAACTGAAAGCAGCCGGTATTGAGAACTTCATCCATGTACGTGTAAATGTACTGGAGACACTTAAAGAGTTCAACGCTAAATTATTGAAGTAAGATGAGAAAAGATTTTAAAAACTTAGATATCTACGCAGCATTCCAGCCCGCTAATGGTGCAGAATGGCAAAAGGCTAACGGAATCGAGGCCAACTGGAAGACTCCGGAACACATCTGCGTAAAGCCTGTTTACACAAAAGAAGACCTTGAAGGAATGGAACATCTGGACTATGCTGCCGGTCTTTCTCCTTATTTGCGTGGTCCGTATTCGGTGATGTATACCCTTCGTCCATGGACTATCCGCCAGTATGCAGGGTTCTCTACAGCTGAAGAGTCGAATGCTTTCTATCGTCGTAACTTAGCTTCCGGACAGAAAGGCCTGTCGGTTGCTTTTGACTTGGCTACACACCGCGGTTATGACCCTGACCATGAACGTGTGGTAGGTGACGTTGGTAAGGCCGGCGTGTCTATCTGTTCGCTTGAAAATATGAAAGTCTTGTTTGATGGCATTCCTTTGAACAAGATGTCTGTATCTATGACAATGAATGGTGCCGTACTTCCGATTATGGCATTTTATATCAATGCCGGATTAGAACAGGGAGCCAAACTTGAAGAGATGGCCGGAACGATCCAGAATGATATTCTGAAAGAATTTATGGTGCGTAATACCTATATTTATCCGCCTGCATTCTCTATGAAGATCATCTCTGATATTTTTGAATATACTTCACAGAAGATGCCGAAGTTCAACTCTATCTCCATTTCTGGTTATCACATGCAGGAAGCAGGTGCCACAGCTGATATTGAGTTGGCTTATACGTTGGCTGATGGTCTGGAGTATCTTCGTGCCGGTGTTGCTGCAGGTATCGATATCGATGCTTTTGCTCCGCGCCTCTCTTTCTTCTGGGCTATCGGAACAAACCATTTTATGGAAATTGCCAAAATGCGTGCTGCACGTATGTTATGGGCAAAGATTGTGAAACAGTTTAATCCGAAGAATCCGAAGTCGCTTGCATTGCGTACTCACTCGCAGACTTCCGGTTGGTCATTGACTGAGCAAGATCCGTTTAACAATGTAGGACGTACTTGTATCGAGGCTATGGCTGCTGCGCTGGGACATACTCAGTCGTTGCACACCAATGCGCTTGATGAAGCTATTGCTTTGCCGACAGACTTTTCTGCCCGTATTGCCCGTAATACTCAGATTTATATTCAGGAAGAAACTTATATTTGCAAGAACGTAGATCCGTGGGGTGGTTCTTACTATGTAGAGTCATTAACTAATGAACTGGCTCACAGTGCTTGGGAACATATTCAGGAAATTGAGAAGTTGGGCGGTATGGCGAAAGCTATCGAAACCGGTATTCCGAAGATGCGTATTGAAGAGGCTGCTGCCCGGGCACAAGCTCGTATCGACAGTGGTTCACAGACTATCGTCGGTGTAAATAAGTATCGTCTTGAGAAAGAAGACCCGATTGATATTCTTGAAGTTGACAATACCGCTGTTCGTAAAGAGCAGATCGAGAACCTGAAGCGTTTGAAAGAAGGCCGTAACCAAGCTGAGGTGGACAAAGCATTGGCTGCCATTACCGAATGTGTCAAAACCGGTAAGGGCAATTTACTTGAGTTAGCTGTAGAAGCTGCTCATGTTCGTGCAACATTGGGTGAAATCTCGTATGCTTGCGAACAAGTAGTAGGACGTTATAAAGCAATAATTAGAACTATATCAGGCGTGTATTCATCAGAAAGCAAAGGCGACGCTGACTTTAAGCGTGCTTGCGAACTCACTGAGAAGTTTGCAAAGAAAGAGGGACGTCAACCTCGTATTATGGTTGCAAAGATGGGCCAGGACGGTCACGATCGTGGTGCCAAGGTAGTAGCTACCGGTTATGCCGACTGTGGTTTCGACGTGGATATGGGACCGTTGTTCCAGACTCCTGCGGAAGCAGCTCGTGAAGCGGTAGAGAATGATGTTCACGTAGTCGGAGTTTCTTCGTTGGCTGCAGGGCACAAGACATTGGTTCCGCAGATTATTGAAGAATTGAAGAAGTTGGGACGTGAAGATATCGTAGTAATAGCCGGTGGTGTAATTCCTGCCCAGGATTATGACTTCTTGTATAAGGCCGGTGTAGCTGCGATCTTTGGTCCGGGTACTCCGGTGGCTAAGGCTGCTTGTCAGATTCTGGAAATACTGATGGATGAAGAATAAAAAAAACAGTCTTTGAGAAATGATAAACGAAGAGGCGGAGTATTGCAATACTCCGCCTCTTTATGATTTTAGTTCTATCCCGGTCAATATCATCTACGTATTATTTATGGAATAAATGGTTGCATGACTATTATTGGGGGGTGAAGGAGAATGCAAGCGCGTTCACCTCTGTTTTCAGATTCTGAGGTAAATAGACACGTACCCGATTGTTCTTTATTTCCCTGCTTACTTTTTTACCGTTTTGAAGGCAGTAAACAGCACTTCCTTTAGCAGGAATATTATTTTCCCATTCTATGTAGTTAGGAAGAGTCCGGGCTTTCGGATCACTGTATAATGCATACATTGTTTTTTTGTTTTTGTTCATGGTAAACCAGATGCCTTCACTATGATAGTCAGGAGTCGTAACGGTATTGTAGATAGCCGGGCCGTTTTTCGTCATCCATTCTCCTATAGTGTCCAACCGGCTGACAATTTCTTCTTGTAATATTCCTTCAGGGGTAGGGCCGACACCGAGTAGCAAACTTCCGCCTTTAGCTACGATTTCCATTAACTTTGCTATCACTGTAGTGGGTGATTTGAATACCGCATGTGGAGTGTATCCCCAGTCTACTCCCAGTGTCATGCAAGTCTCCCATGGGTAGGGAAGTTGTTTGTCCGGGATTTGTTGTTCCGGGGTCTGATAATTTTCGTATTTACCATGGATGGTGCGGTCTACGAATAAAATACCCGGTTGTGCTTTTCGTGCCATTTGCGATATACGGTCCATGTCCAATACCGATTTGGTTCCGGGGTTATTTACCCATCCTCCGTCTAACCATAAAATGTCGATAGAACCGTAGTTGTGCATCAACTCGCTGATTTGGTTGTAAGTGAACTCTTTGAATTGATTCCAGCGCCAGGGGTTCTTTTCTATATTGTAATTCTGTGTACGGCGGGGAGTAGCGTAGCGGGGCCACCAATAATATTCCGAGTGCCAGTCCGGTTTAGAAAAATAGGCTCCTACCATTAAGTCGTTGTTGCGAAAAGCTTCAAACACATATTTGGCTACATCTGCCCGGGGATTTGTTTTGAAAGGACCCTTTGAAATTGAAAAATCGGAGTAAGCCGTGTTGAACATATTGAATCCATCGTGATGTTTGGTGGTGAAGATGGCATAACGCATACCTGCCGCTTTGGCAGCCTGTGCCCACTGTTCCGGGTTGAAACGGGTAGGATTGAATGAATCTTTCAATCCCCAGTACCATTTTTTATAATCTTCATAGGCAATGGTACTATCACGCGGTATCCAATCCGCTTCTTCCGAACAGATGGACCATGATTCTACAATTCCGGCAACGGAATATAATCCCCAGTGAATCAGCATTCCGAACTTCTGGTCCTGCCAGTGATGGAGTTTCCTGACCACCAGAGAATCTTCGGGAGGTGTATATTGGTCAGAGCGTTCATGGACATATTGTGCTTTCGCATTGAAAGCAAATACAAAGAGTAAGGTAAGTGCAAATAATAATTTGTAGCTTTTCATGTCTTTTTAAATTTTAAAGATTGTACAGAGCAAAGCTACAAAATAAATGGCGATGGATTACTACTTCCCCCTTTCTATTTTTTTGTATCTTTGTCTGCTCAATTCTCATTATAATAAAAAACAAATGATAGTTTGCATTGCCGAAAAGCCCTCTGTGGCACGTGATATTGCTGATATATTAGGAGCCCGCGAACGGAAAGAGGGGTATATTGAGGGGAACGGATACCAGGTAACCTGGACGTTCGGCCATCTTTGTACCCTGAAAGAACCCCATGAATATACTCCCGGATGGAAATCATGGAGTTTGGGCAGTCTGCCTATGATTCCTCCTCGTTTTGGCATCAAACTGATAGAGAACCCTACTTACGAAAAGCAATTCCGTATTATTGAAAGGTTGATGCAACAGGCCGATGAGATTATCAATTGTGGTGATGCCGGCCAAGAAGGAGAGCTGATTCAGCGGTGGGTGATGCAGAAAGCCGGAGCGCGGTGTCCGGTAAAACGTTTGTGGATTTCTTCGCTGACCGAAGAGGCTATAAAAGAGGGTTTTGCAAAGTTAAAAGATCAGGATGATTTTCAACCGCTTTACGAGGCAGGTATGTCCAGAGCCATTGGCGACTGGCTGCTTGGGATGAATGCTACGCGGCTTTATACCGTAAAATATGGACAGAACCGACAAGTGCTTTCTATCGGACGTGTTCAGACACCTACTCTTGCCCTTATTGTCAATCGGCAGCTTGATATTGAAAATTTTCAGCCAAAACAATATTGGGAACTGAAAACAATGTACCGTGATACGACTTTTTCTGCCCTTATTCGTAAGAGTGATGAAGAGTTGGCTGCTGAAGAAGAAAAAGCCGGTGGCAAGACTAAGAGAACAGAGAACCGGGGCATTGACCCGATAGCTAACCGTGACGAGGGGATGGCATTGGTAGAACGTATTAAAAACCTGCCTTTCGTGGTAACTTCTGTGGTTAAGAAAGATGGGAAAGAGTATGCTCCCCGTCTGTTCGACTTGACCTCTCTTCAGGTGGAGTGCAATAAGAAATTTGCCTATTCTGCTGATGAGACCCTGAAACTGATTCAGTCACTTTATGAAAAGAAAGTGACTACTTATCCGCGTGTAGATACTACTTTCCTCAGTGATGATATTTATCCCAAATGTCCGAATATCTTAAAAGGGCTGAAAGATTACGAAGTACTGACTGCACCGTTGTCCGGAACTTCATTGCCTAAGTCAAAAAAAGTTTTTGATAGTTCGAAAGTAACCGATCACCATGCCATTATTCCCACAGGGGTTCATCCGCAAAATCTGACGGATATGGAACGTAAGGTTTTCGATCTGATAGCCCGTCGGTTTATAGCCGTTTTTTATCCTGATTGTAAAGTCTCTACCACGACTGTAATGGGGGAGGTAGATGGCATTGAATTCAAGGTGACTGGCAAGCAGATTCTGGAACCGGGATGGCGTGTGGTCTTTTCCAAAGATGTGAAAGATCCGAATGAAGAAAAAGAAGGTGAAGAGGAGAATGTACTTCCTGTTTTCGTGAAAGGAGAAAGTGGCCCGCATCTACCCGACTTGAATGAGAAATGGACTCAGCCACCTAAACCTTATACCGAAGCCACTCTGCTTCGTGCGATGGAAACTGCCGGTAAATTGGTTGACAACGATGAACTTCGAGATGCGTTAAAAGAAAATGGTATTGGTCGGCCGTCTACCCGCGCAGCTATTATCGAGACCCTTTTTAAGCGTAATTATATCCGTAAGGAGAAAAAGAACCTGATAGCTACCCCTACAGGAGTGGAGTTGATCCAGTTGATTCATGAAGAGTTGTTGAAATCAGCTGAGTTGACGGGTATTTGGGAGAAAAAGTTACGTGAGATAGAGAAGAAGACTTATGATGTACGGCAGTTTCTTGAAGAGTTAAAGTTGATGGTAGCCGAAATAGTCAACAGTGTTTTGTCTGATAATACGAACCGCCGTATCACTATTCAGGAAGCGGCAACGGCAGAAGAAGAAAAGAAGAAGAAAGAACCGAAGAAACGAGAACGTAAACCCACTACTCCGAAAGAGAAAAAGATGAAAGTCATTTCTGCAACTGAGAATGCGTCTCCTGCTACCGGATCGGCTCAACCGGATGTGCTGACAGGGGCAGACTCTTTGGTGGGACAACTTTGTCCGCTTTGCGGAAAAGGAACGATTATTAAAGGTAAAACTGCTTATGGTTGTTCCGAATGGAGAAATGGATGCACTTATCGGAAAGCCTTCGAGTAGTCTTGTTGTTTTGTTAATACATAATTTTAACTGAACTATTTTGCAAAAGGCTCGTTATTAATACCACTTATCAATTAATAATGAGCCTTATGAATACAATGTTCTTCAATGCAGTATCTTGCTTTTTCGTATGTGCCGGTCTTATCATAGCCCTTATTCTGGCAATTAATGTAATATTTCACAAACAATCCATGAAGATAATGAATATAGTCTGGGTGCTTACCGGGCTGTGGGGACATTATTTTGCGTTGTTTGCCTATTATACTTTTGGTATCCGGAAAGATAGCATGGTAGAAGTGGCTCCCGTAGAAAGTATGAAGATGGATATGAAAATGCCGATGGAGATGGACATGCCTGATATGCGTCCCAAATGGCAGTCCATCACTTTGTCTGCTTTTCATTGCGGGGCGGGTTGTACGCTGGCAGATCTTATTGGAGAATGGTTTACTTACTGGGTACCTCTACGGATAGGGGGGAGCTTGATAGCAGGCAGCTGGGTACTTGATTTTGTTTTAGCATTGGTTATAGGCGTTTTTTTTCAATTTGCCGCAATCCGTGAAATGGAGAAAATCTCTTTTAGTAAAGCTGTTTCGCGTGCCTTTAAGGCCGATTTCTTTTCATTGTTAGCCTGGCAGGTGGGTATGTATGGTTGGATGGCTGTTGTTACTTTTGTACTTTTTACAGATGCACCTCTTGAGAAAACATCCTGGACATTTTGGTTTATGATGCAGATTGCCATGCTTTTTGGTTTTATCTTATCCTATCCGGTGAACGCATTGTTAATCAGAGCGGGTATCAAAAAAGGAATGTAATTTTCTGATTCAGGAAAAATAGCCCAAAGAGCATTGATTCTTAGAAAATATCTATATATTTGCAGATACACACCTCCTTAAATTATACTATTATGGACCGATATCTGCTTTTTGACCGGTTTTCACAGCAAGCGTTGCAGACTTTGCATCGCTATCGTGCCGTTATGTTCAGCCCTACCATGTTTCTGTAATTGTAAGTTGAGATTATTTTCTGATTCAATACATTACTTTAACATTGATTTCTTATGGACAGACCAACTATTGCTGAAGTAAACGAATGGGTACTGAAACTCTACAATACCTGTGAAGCAACCATTACAAGTGAAGAGCGTCGTGAGCAACATAAATATGCCGTAATGGTGCAGCGTCCTCAAGATAAAAAATTCCTGGTGAAAATGCTGGACGAATCTTCCCAGATACGTGACCGGAAGAAACTTGCCAAACGAATCAAAACACTGATAGATGAATATGGAGTTCCTGAATTTCTAAATAAAAGGGATACTTTTCTTTTTAAAATGTATCAGGCTTTCGGACATCATTTTGATTTTATCGCTATCCCTATTATCAAGAAGCGATTGCGTACGGATACCTCTAAAGTGATTATTGACGAATCGCGTCCGAACCTGACAGAACATTTAGCGTCCCGTTTTAAAGAGAAGATCGGACAAAACGTCAATTTGTTGGGGGAAGTGGTTTTGGGTAATGGAGAGGCTGATCATCGGTATCATCATTATCTGGAAGCTTTGGAATCTCCGGATATAAATTATATATCGGTTAAAATCTCCGGCATCTATGCTCAGACACATGCATTGAATTATCGGGAGAGTTTTCCTGAATTGGTCAGACGCATGTCTGCTCTTTATCAAAAGGCGATCGATAATCCATATGTTGACGAAGACGGGCTGAAACGTGCTAAGTTTATCAACCTTGATATGGAGGAGTATAAAGATGCACATTTCACTATGCGCCTGTTTAAAGAGGTGCTGAGCAAACCCGAGTTTAAAAATTATTCGGCCGGTATTGTCGTTCAGGCATACTTGCCCGACGCTTATGATTTTCAGACTGAGTTGCTTGAGTTTGCCAAAGCACGGGTAGAATCCGGGGGGGCACCTATCAAGATGCGTCTGGTGAAAGGCTGTAATCTGGAAATGGAAACCGTTATTTCTTCACTTCGTGGATGGCCTAATCCGGTACGCCCGTCAAAGACGGAAGTAGATGCCAATTATTTGCATTTGTTGGAGCGTGGCTTACAACCCGAAAATGCTGAAGTGCTTCATTTGGGAGTTGCTTCGCATAATCTGTTCTCTATAGCATATGCCTATTTGTTGAGCCGGAAATTGGGTACATCAGACTATATGACGTTTGAGATGCTTGAAGGAATGGCCAATCATTTGTGGCGTGCACAGTCTATGTTAGGTAACCGGGTGATTCTCTATACTCCGGTTGTGAAAGACGAACATTTCCTCAATGCAGTGTCTTATCTGGTGCGGCGTATGGATGAAAATACGGCTCCTGATAATTTTCTGACCCATTCGTTCAATTTGAAGCCGAATACCGATACCTGGAACTTTCTGGCTCAACAGTTTGAAGATGCTTATGCGATGAAAGATCATCTGACTCATACTTCGCCACGAGTACAGGATCGGAATAAACCTTATACGTCGGCTATGCCTTCAGACCGAATGGAAAATGAGCCGGATACAGATTTCGACCTGAAGCAAAACCAGGAGTGGGTGGAGAAGATATTTGCCAAATGGAAAAAGTCGAAAGAGGATGTGCCCGAAATTATTCCATTGCAAATTGGAACTGAAAATATAATTACGGAGAAACGTTATAAATATCTGGATCGTTGCCAGGAAGAGGATGTTTGTATATGTGAGATGTCACAGGCCAATGCGGAGCAGGTGGAACGGATACTTTCTATAGCCGAAGCCGATCCTGCCGGATGGAGAAAAACCGAATTGGAAGACCGGCATAAGATAATGTATGCTGCTGCCAATAATCTGGCGGAGATGAGGGGAGATTTGATAGGCTGTATGTGTGCAGTAACCGGAAAAACAGTTGTTGAAGGGGATGTAGAAGTATCTGAAGGAATCGACTATGCACGTTTTTATACTACAACGATGAGAACTTTTTCGGAGTTGGGTGATGTTAGTTTAACAGCAAAGGGGACTGTACTGGTTATTTCTCCATGGAATTTTCCTTGTGGCATTCCCATAGGTGGCATTGTTGCCGGCCTGGCCGGGGGAAATACTGTTATACTGAAACCCGCTACGGTGGCAGCTCCGGTGGCTTGGTTGTTTGCCAAAGCTTTTTGGGATGCGGGAGTACCCAAAGAAGCATTGCAAGTGATCATAACTGATCGGGAGGCTTTGAAGCTGCTTACCACTTCTCCGATAGTGAAACATATTATTTTGACCGGTGGTACAGATACAGCCCGTAGTATAGCAAAATCAGTTCCGGTTACTCCGCTTTCGGCAGAGACCGGAGGAAAGAATGCCATTATACTTACCGCTTCCGGTGATCGTGACCATGCTATTATGAATATTGTTTCTTCTGCTTTTGGCAATGCAGGACAGAAATGTTCTGCCTGTTCGTTGCTGTTAGTGGAACGTTCGGTCTATGAAGATAAGAGTTTCCGTGAGAAACTGATTGATGCGGCTACCAGTCTGAAAGTAGGGAGTGTCTGGGATCCGGGCAATGTAGTGGGGCCTATGATAACAAATAAAAATGAAAAATTACTGCAAGCATTAGTGCTGGAACCTGGGGAGACTTGGTTAGTGCCGCCAAGATTCATTGATAAGAAGCAATATATACTGGCTCCTACTGTAAAGTGGGGAGTGAAGCCGGGTAGTTACTCTTTTCGCACCGAGTTGTTCGGTCCGTTGTTGAGTGTGGCTTGTATTGAAGATTTACAGGAAGGAATTGATTTGGTGAATGGATTGGATTATGGCTTGACATCCGGCCTCCAGAGTCTGGATGAAACCGAACAAAAGATCTGGAAAAATTCGTTAATGGCCGGAAATCTGTATATCAATCGGGGTATAACAGGGGCTATTGTCAACCGGCAGCCATTTGGCGGGATGAAACTTTCGGCTTTCGGTGGAGGAGTGAAAGCAGGTGGCCCGAACTATTGCAGTTGCTTTGTGAAAATAGCCGATAAACCTGATAGTAAAACCGACTATCGTCAAAGCTATACTAAAGCCTTTCAGGAGGAATTTTCAAAGCCGAGGGATATAAATAATCTTTATGGTGAACAGAATTTGTTCCGTTATTTGCCACTGAAGAGTATGGTATTGAGGCTTTTCCCGGATGACAGGAATGAAACAGCAGAGATGATAGTATATGCTGCCCGGTTGTGTGGAACTCCACTTACCATTAGTTATGACCCATCGGACGATCGTACCGAAGCTTTGGCAGACACAGGTTGTCGGTTGAGGAAGGAGACAATGGATTCATTTATCAGTAGTATCTCCGAATACGAACGTATCCGTACCTGCTCACCGGAAATACCCGTGAAAATATACGAAGCAGCTGTACAGACTGACAAGTATATTGCTACAGCACCTCCGGTGAAAGACGGAAGGGTAGAGTTGATACATTATATTAAAGAGCAAAGCATTGCTTTTGAATACCATAGGTACGGAAGTATTTCGGAAGTACCTGCCTGTGAATAAAACTAATACTCCATGGTTTTGTTATCTAAATGCAGATAACAAAACCATTTTAATTAATAAAAAGAGTATGAGAAAGAAAATTATGATGGCAGCTTTGGTTACTATAGCTGTCAATTTGATCTGGGGTGGACAGCCTGCGAAAGCATGTACACGTGCAGTTTACATTGGACCGGATAATATGGTGATTACCGGACGTACGATGGATTGGAAAGAGGATATTCAGTCTAATTTATATCTTTTTCCCCGTGGTATCAAACGTGCAGGATACGATAAAGGAAATACGGTAGAATGGACTTCGAAGTATGGTAGCATTGTGGCTACCGGGTATGATATCGGTACTTGCGACGGCATGAATGAAAAAGGATTGGTTGCCAGTCTCCTGTTTCTACCGGAGTCTGTCTATACCCGTCCCAATGACACCCGCCCTGTAATGGGGATTAGTATTTGGACACAGTATGTGCTTGATAACTTTGCAACAGTACGTGAAGCTGTTGAAGAGCTAAGTAAACAAACCTTCCGCATTGATGCTCCGAACATGCCTAATGGCTCTGCATCTACATTGCATATGGCTATCACTGATGAAACGGGTAATTCCGCTATTCTGGAGTATATCAATGGAGACCTGATCATCCATGAAGGTAAAGAATATCAAGTAATGACAAACTCTCCCCGTTACGATCTTCAATTGGCTGTGAATGATTATTGGAAAGAGGTAGGCGGTTTGAATATGTTGCCGGGAACCAACCGTTCAAGTGACCGTTTTGTGCGTGCTTCTTTCTATATTCATGCTATTCCGCAGACATCGGATGCGAATATTGCTGTACCGAGTGTATTGAGCGTGATGCGGAATGTATCTGTTCCTTTCGGAATCACAACTCCGGACAAGCCGTATATTTCTTCCACACGTTGGCGTTCGGTTTCTGATCAGAAAAATCGGGTATACTACTTTGAGTCGACTTTGACTCCCAATCTGTTCTGGGTAGATTTGAATAAGGTTGATTTTAGTCCGAGTGCAAATATCAGGAAATTATCTTTGACACACGGGGAAATTTATACAGGAGACGCAGTGAAAGATTTCAAAGACAGTAAATCGTTCACATTTATGTTTGAGTTGCCATGATAAGTCTTACCACAAATAACACGGATTAAAACAGCATTCAATTTTAGGTCGCAACGGAACCTGATTGATATCTGTTTTAATCCGTGTTATTATTTGTGATAAGAAGCTTACTTTTTACTGTATGTCAGATGAAATTCTACAACTGCCTCGATCCCTTTTCTGAATATATCCAGAGAGAAGTTTTCATTAGGCGAATGGATAGCATCCGATTCCACTCCGAATCCCATAAGTACGGTTTTTATTCCTAACACCTGTTCGAAGGTTGATATAATAGGGATACTCCCTCCGCGACGTACGGCCAATGGTTTTTTACCGAAGGCTATTTCAAATCCTTTTTCTGCTGCCTGATAGGCCGGTAGTGATATAGGGCATACATATCCTTGTCCTCCATGCATTGGTGTCACTTTTACATCCACTGTAGCCGGAGCGATCCGGCGGAAGTAGTCTGCAAAAAGCTCGGAGATTACATGATGGTCTTGGTGCGGAACCAGCCGACACGATACCTTGGCATAGGCTTTTGACGGGAGTACGGTTTTAGAGCCTTCACCGGTATAGCCACCCCAAATGCCACAAATATCGAATGAGGGGCGGCAACTGTTTCTTTCCAGGGTACTGTATCCCTTTTCACCAAAAAGCTCTTTTACACCGATGGCTGCCTTGTATTTTTCCTCATTAAAAGGAATATGGGCGATCATTTCCCGTTCTGCTTGTGGAACTTCTTCCACGGCATCATAAAATCCGGGGATCGTGATGCGTCCGTCAGCGTCAATTACTTTACTCAACATGCCGCAAAGCACATTAATCGGATTAGCTACAGCCCCACCGAAGTGCCCTGAATGCAAGTCGCGATTTGGACCTGTTATTTCGATTTCCCAATAGGCCAAACCACGCAGCCCGGTAGTTAATGAAGGAAGATCGGCACCCAACATACTGGTATCTGATACCAGTATGATATCGGCCTTTAGTAGTTCCTTATGCTCTTCACAGAAGGCTTCCAAGCTTGGTGAACCGATTTCTTCTTCTCCTTCGAAAATAAATTTCACATTGTTTTTCAGCAGATTGTATTTTACGAGATACTCAAAAGCTTTTACTTGAATAAATGCTTGTCCTTTGTCGTCATCGGCACCTCGCGCCCAAATATGTCCGTCACGTATTTCCGGTTCAAAAGGTTGGCTTTTCCACAAATCGAGAGGTTCGGCAGGCATCACGTCATAATGCGCATATATCAATACCGTTTTAGCGTTAGGGTCTACTATCTTTTGTCCGAATACGATAGGATTTCCTTTTGAAGGCATAACGATGGCTTCATCTGCTCCGGCTTCGAGTAATAATTGTGTCCAGCGTTGTGCACATGCCAGCATATCGTCATGATGTTCCGGTAATGCGCTGATACTGGGAATACGGATGAGGCTGAATAAATCCTCCATCATCATCGGTTCGTTCTCTGCAATATATTTCTGAATTTCGTTCACGTTGAATAATTATTAAAGTTGTGTCATTCTATCCAATAAATAATAGTCGAGTATGGTCATTGCTGCCATGGCTTCTACAATAGGTACTGCACGTGGCAATACACATGGGTCGTGGCGTCCCCTGGCTTTCAATGTGGTATCGATGCCGTCGATATTAACAGTTTCCTGTTCCATCAGTACCGTGGCTACCGGTTTGAATGCTACCCGGAAGAAGATATCTTGCCCGTTACTGATCCCCCCTTGGATTCCTCCGGAGTGGTTGGTTCGTGTTTCTATCCGCCCATTATTGTTGTAGAACACATCGTTTTGCTCTGATCCTTTTTGTTTGAGTCCTTTGAAACCGTCTCCATACTCAAAAGCCTTTGCAGCATTGATACTCAGCATGGCATTTCCCAATGCGGCATGTAGCTTACCGTATACAGGCTGTCCAAGTCCGATAGGACATCCTTTGATGACACAAGTCAATACGCCTCCAATGGTATCTCCTTCACCCTTGATTTTATAAATCAAATCCTGCATTTCTTTTGCTTTTTCGGGGTCCGGACAACGCACCGGATTGCTTTCAATCAAGTCAAGGTCGTAATCCGTATAATTACCCTCCAATTTAATTGGACCTACCTGTGAAGTATAAGCTGTGATGTGAATTCCCAATTGACGCAATGCGAGTTTTGCCAAAGCACCACCCACTACCCTTGAAATGGTTTCACGTGCAGAAGAACGTCCTCCACCACGGTGATCACGGATTCCATACTTTACAGTGTATGTATAATCGGCATGTGACGGACGATATACTTTTTCCAGGTTATTATAGTCGTTTGAATGTTGGTTCTCGTTCCATACGATAAACCCGATGGGGCATCCTGTAGATTTTCCTTCGAAAATGCCCGAAAGAAATTCTACCTTATCAGCTTCTTTGCGTGCAGTGGTAATGACCGACTGCCCCGGGCGACGGCGGTTCAGTTCTTGCTGAACGAACTCCTCGTCGATAGTGATACCTGCTGGAAATCCATCAATCACTCCTCCGATTCCTTTACCATGAGATTCGCCAAAGCTGGTTAGTCTGAAAATATTGCCAAATGAATTGAACATATTGAATAAGGCTTTAAAGTTTAGTATATGCAAATATAACAATAAATTTCAGGAAAGAGTTGTTCTCTTCGGTTTTCCTTCATAAGGGGAGATTGAATTTCGCTGTAATAGATGCCGGCTTTTGTTTGTCTTCTAATTAGTACAAGAAAGAAGATTAGCAATTATAAAGGAATTTTATAGTTAAAAAGAGAGGTCTCTTGACTACCTTTAATGAATTTTTGCTTATTTTGCGCAACTGATATTGTCAGAAGTCATGCGATATGTATAATAATGATCCCGTTGAGAGTAGTAATGCGAAGTGGCAGTCATTTCTGGAAGGAGATGACAATGCTTATGCATGGCTGTATTCTCAATATGTTCAGCAACTCTATCAATATGGGTGTCGCTTTACTACAGATACAGAGATGGTGAAAGACTGTGTCCAGGATGTTTTTGTGAATATCTACAGACAGAAAGGTAAATACTCTTCTCCTCCTGCCAATATTAAAATCTACTTAATGTCTTCGTTAAGGAATTCTATCTTTAATGTCTTTAATAAAGGGAGTTTACATGACACTTATATCTCTAATATAAATTATGAGTTCGATTTGTCGGTAGAAGAAAAAATTATTGAGACCGAAGATGAAACATCTCAGAAACATACTGTTGCCCATTTGTTGAATACGCTTTCTCCCCGACAGCGTGAAATCATCTATTATCGTTTTTTTGAAGGGCTGGATTACAGTTCTATTTGTGAGCTGATGGGGCTTAATTATCAGTCAGCCTATAATTTACTTCAGCGATCTCTCACCCGATTGCGTGAAATGTATGGTATATTGCCATTTTTCTTTCTATTCTAATTCCTTGTTTTTCAGCTGGTAATAGAAATTCAATAAAAAAATCCGCTTTTCACTGAGTAGATTTCAGAGTTCTGTCTGTCTTTTTATAAAAAGAAGAAAATGGAGCGAAATCACTATATACACTATACCGCAGCTGATTTGTTGGACGACGGACCTTTTCTGGACTCAATGCAGCATCCTACGGAACAAAGTGAAGATTTTTGGGCAAGATTGGAGAAAGAAGACAGCGATTTTGCCAAAGAGTTACATATGGCTCGAAGTTTTTTAAAGATTGTAGCCGTAAGTCCTCAAAAGCAGATGACAGACGATGAAGTGGGAATACTTTGGGAACGAATCAGCTATCAGGTAGCGGTTGAGAAAAAAGCGAGAAGAGGAAAAAAACGATTAATTTTCCTGCGTGTAGCGAGTATTGCTGCCTGTATATCAATGTTGGTCTTGAGCAGTTATTTTGTTTTTTCCCTTATTGCTTTTTATGAAGAAAGTTCATTTTACAGTTTGGCCAGTATCTCCCAACCGGATCATAGCGATGACATACAGTTAGTCTTGTCGAAAGGGCAGAAGGTGGTTATGGATGGGAAAGAAAGTAAATTACACTATAAGAAGGGTGGTAAAATAGCCATCAATTCCGGAACGGCTCAGGCAGATGAAGAAGGGGGCGCAGGTTATAATCAGTTAATAGTTCCTTCCGGAAAACGTTCTTTTATAACATTTTCCGACGGGACACGAATAGCCGTGAATGCTAATACCCGTGTGGTATATCCGACAGAGTTTGCGGCACATAGGCGGGAGATTTATGTGAATGGAGAAGTCTACCTTCAGGTATCTCCTGATAAAACCCGGCCTTTCATCGTAAAGACCAATCGGATGGAAGTAGAGGTGCTGGGCACGAAATTTAATGTGAGTGCTTATGATTCTGCAGAGGAACAATCGGTGGTTTTGGTATCCGGTAAAGTGAAAGTGGATACACATAAGCATCCCGAGAAAGTTCTTAACCCCAATGATATGTTAACTTATGATGACCAAGGGAACGAGTTGCGGATAAATACAGTGGATGTGTCTGAATATATCAGTTGGGTAGAAGGCTATTATTGCTTTGAACGTGAAAAGATTGAAGTAATCATCGAAAAGTTATCTCAATATTATGGAAAACACATCACAGCTGATTCGGGGCTGATCGGGTTAACCTGTAGTGGTAAGCTTGATTTACGGGAAGATTTATGGGATGTTTTGGAAATGTTAAGTAAAACCATACCTGCGAAAGTAGAGATCAGAGAGAATCATTTTTTATTAACCAAGTAATTTCTAATAGTATGAAACAAGGACCTTAAATTTTTTAAGAAAGGGTTGGATAATACCCTCATATCATCCAACCCCTGATTAGATTAAACTACGTAAAAACAAATTTGTTAATCAAATCGTACAAATGTATGAATAATCATGGAATATTTAGTCCCAATAGGACTAAAGTAGGAACTTTATTATCAATAAAAAGTATTTTTTTATTTTTGTTATTCACTTTTGCATTCGAAATAGCTTATGCTTCAAGTGTTTACTCGCAAACCAAAGTCTTTACTATGCAATCTGCCGGAAAAACCGTACTACAGGTTTTTAAGGAGATAGAGAAGAATAGTGAGTTTATCATCTTTTACAGGGATGGTGTTATTGACTTGAACCGGAAAGTCAGTGTAAATGTGGTTAATCAGTCGGTTGAAAAAATATTAGAGCAATTATTGGCACATACCGATAATGGATTTACCATTAAAGACCGTCAGATCATTATTTATAAAAAAGAAACTTCCGAATCCGCCTCTGCCCCTCAGCAGAAGGCTAAAATCAAAGTTACCGGAGTCGTTACCGACGCAAAAGGAGAGTCAGTCATCGGTGCAAACGTAGTGGTAAAAGGAAATCCTGCTATCGGTGCCATAACCAATATGGAAGGACGTTATGAAGTCATGCTTCCGTCGGATGATGTGATTTTGCTGGTCTCATACCTGGGATATAATACCGAAGAAATCAAGGTGAAAGGACGTCATAACATCAATGTCGTATTGCACGAAGACTCAAAAGCGCTTGATGAGGTAGTGATAGTCGGTTACGGTAAACAGAAAAAAGAGAGTGTGGTGGTATCCATGAGTTCGATAAAACCCAAAGACATTGTCGTTCCTTCCCGAAGCCTGAATAACAGCCTTGCCGGTCAGGTGGCAGGTCTGATTGCGGTCCAGCGTTCCGGAGAGCCCGGTTATGATAATGCCGAATTCTGGATTCGCGGAGTCAGTACTTTTGCCGGAGGAACTTCTCCGCTTGTACTTGTCGACGGAGTTCCCAGAAATATGAGTGATATTGAACCGGATGAAATAGAAACATTTTCTGTACTGAAAGATGCGGCCGCTACTGCCATTTATGGTGCGGAAGGAGCTAACGGTGTAGTACTGGTGACTACTAAGCGCGGACGGGTTGAGAAGGCTAAAATATCTTTTAAGACAGAACATACGATTTCGTCACCTACTCGTCTTCCGGAATTTGTTGGTTCTGCCGATTATCTGAGCCTGTATAACGAAGCATTGCGCAATGATGGAGAGGGACCTCAATTTTCTGATGAACTGATAGCCCATTACCGTAACAACGATGATCCGGATCTGTACCCTAATACCAATTGGATTGACGAACTTCTTCGTAAGAATACCTTCAGCCACCGTTATACACTCAATGTACGCGGTGGTACGGAAAAGGCCAAGTATTTCGTATCAGGTGCCTATTTTAATGAAAGCGGATTGTTCAAGAACAGACCGAATGGAATTTATGATACCAATATCGGTATTGACCGGTTTAATCTGCGTTCTAATATTGATATGGCTGTATCTTCTACTACTACAGTAGGAGTAGATCTTGCCATGCAATATCTCATTAATAATTATCCGGGAACAGGTACTTCCACCATTTTCCGTTCCATGTTGATCACTCCTCCCTATGCTTTCCCGGCTGTGTACAGTGACGGAACAGTAGCTACTTATGCTCAGGAAAGAGATGCCAATATGCGTAACCCTTATAACTTATTGATGAACTCCGGTTATGCAAAAGAATACAGAACCGGTATCCAGTCAAAAGTAAATGTCAATCAAAAACTCGATTTCATTACCAAAGGTTTGTCTGCCAACCTGAATATAAGTTATGACTATGACAGCGAGATGATTATCCGTCGTGAATATAATCCGACACGATATCATGCTACTGGTCGTGATGAATTGGGACAACTGATTTTCTCTACGGTTGTATCGGGTAACCCGGATATTCAGGATCCCAAAAACAGTGCGACATCTGCCACCAAGAAAATTTATATCGATGCGTCTGTCAACTACAAACGTACGTTTGGAAAACATGACGTGGGGGCCATGTTGCTGTATATGCAGAAAGAGACACAACAGCACAATGTTCCTCTTCCTTTCCGTAAGCAGGGGTTTGTGGGCCGTGCCACTTATGGCTATGACGGACGCTATTTTGTCGAAGGCAACTTTGGTTATACCGGTTCCGAAGCATTTGCCGAAGGTAATCGTTTCGGCTTTTTCCCGGCAGTCGGTGCCGCTTACTATCTTTCTAACGAATCATTCTATCCGGAAGCGGTAAAAAAGATAGTTAATAAACTAAAGCTGAGAGCATCTGTCGGACGTACGGGTAATGATAAAACGGGACAGGAACGCTTTTTGTATCGTCCTACTTTCACGACCAATGCCGGTGGATTTACACAGGGTATCGGAGATACTGGCGGAACCAACGGAATAGGTAACGGTATTGTTGAAGGACGTTTTGCAGCCCCCTATCTGGCTTGGGAAATTGAAGATAAGCAGAATTATGGTTTTGATCTTGGATTGTTCGATAACCGTATTGATATTATTTTCGATTATTTCCGTTCCGAACGTAGAGATATCTTGCTGCAACGCCGTACTGTTCCCCAGTTGGGCGGACTTCGTCAAGACCCATGGCAGAATTTTGGTAAGGTACGTAATCAGGGTGTGGATATGTCAATGAACCTCAATCAGCAGATAGGTAAACTGAAACTCAGCGCCCGTGGGACATTTACCTTTACGCGCAACAAAATTCTTGAATACGATGAGCTACCTCAGAAGTACGATTATCAAGCAGTTACCGGTACCCGGGTCAGCGAAAATACTCTTTATATTGCCGACCGGCTTTATACCGAGGACGATTTTATAGTCAGTACCAATGCCAACGGATTGAAAACCTATAAACTTCGTTCGGAACTTCCGCGTCCTACTTTGGGAGGATTGGTTGGTCCGGGTGATATCAAATACGTCGATGTAAATGGTGATGGTGTGATTGACTCTTACGACCAGGTAAGAGGAGTAGGGAACCCGAGTACCCCTGAAATTATTTATGGATTTGGCCTTAATGCCGAGTACAAGGGTTTCTATGCAAGTATCTTTTTTCAAGGGGCAGGCAATACATCTGTTCTTCTGGGAGGGGCTACTTCAGAAGGATGGTACCCGTTCTCCTGGGGTGTCGACCAGTCCAATTACCGTACGTTTGCTTTAGACCGTTGGACCGAGAGCAATCCCAGCCAGGATGTCATTATTCCGCGTTTGCATAAAAACAATGCCAATAATGCCAACAACCGGGTGGCAAGCACCTGGTGGCTGCGTGATGGTTCATTCTTACGACTGAAAAACATAGAGTTCGGTTATCAGCTTCCTAAGAAATTTATGGATAAGATTGGTTTTGAGGCTGCCCGTATTTATATTATGGGATATAATCTTGCTGTGTGGGACAAGATTAAGTATTTCGATCCGGAAGCCGGTAATGCCAACGCAGGTTTGAATTATCCTCTGCCACGTACTTTCACACTCGGTTTAGACTTTACATTCTAAAAAGAAAAAACAGATTAATAAATAGAAAGATGAAAAAGCAAAATTCTATATATACTTTGCTGATAGCGCTATTGTGCTTTGTTAGTTCTTGCGACTATCTGGGAGTTTCCGAACAACTTGCGGGAGGTTTGCAGAATACCGAACAGGTATTTGATAACGTATCGTATACAAAAAGATGGTATGCCAATGTTTTTGCCGGTATCCCCGACTATTCGGGAATAAACAGCGTGAATGTGGGAGCTTTCAAGAATCCTTGGACGGGTATGTGTGATGAACTGGTCGTAGGATATGGAAACTCTTCCAAATACAATAATTCGGATAGAAATGCTTCCAACATGGGATTTCATCGTTATGGCGACTGCTACAAATACATCCGTCAGGCCAATATCTTTTTGCAGAAGGCCCATCCGATAATGACTACAGGTACTCAGGGTGACCAGTTGCTGGAAGACGAGCTGACGCAGATGAAAGCCAACGTACGTTTTATGCGGGCATTTTATCATTATTTGTTGTTTGAACAGTACGGTCCGATCATTTTGGTGAAGGACAAGATATACGATGCAACTGAAGATCAGGACGTACCCCGGAACACGGTGGACGAAGTGGTAGCGTACATTGATTCCGAACTGACAGCAGTTGCTTCAGAATTGACTCAGGAGCCCATTTTTGAAGATAAGGATTATCGTGCCTGGCCGACCAAAGGAGTTGCTCTGGCCGTTCGTGCCAAGTTGTGGCTGTATGCTGCAAGTCCTCTTTTAAACGGAGGATACAGAGAAGCTTTGGCGGTGACGAATCCGGATGGTACCCGCCTGTTTCCCGATTATGATGCCGGTAAGTGGGAGAAAGCTCTTGCTGCTTGCAAAGACTTTATCGATTATGCCGAGGCCGGAAGATATGAATTGTATAAAGAATATAAAGACGACAACGGTGCTGTCATTGATCCGGACAAGTCTGTATATAATCTGTTTCAGAAGTATACACACGAAATTATCTGGGCCACGGCAAATAATGATTGGGGAGGGATGAATGGCGATGCTTTTGATCGTCGTATCGCTCCGCGCTGTGAAAAAAATGGTTTGGGTTCCACCGGAGTTACGCAGGAATTGGTAGATGCTTTTTATATGAAAGACGGGCTTCCCATTTCGGCTACGGCTTATTTGCCGCAATCCACACTTTATCAGGAAGAGGGATACGGGACTTACAAAGATCAGAATGATAACTTCTCCAAGAAGTATACCAACGTGTCTGTCAGCAACCGTTACCTCAATCGTGAACCTCGTTTTTATAACACCGTTTTCTTCAATGGACGTCAATGGCCTGTGAGCTGTAATCAAGTGTTGTTTTACAATGGTGGAAACTCCGGTGTGCAAGAAGGACAGGCCACGCTGACCGGTTATATGCTTTTCAAACGTTTCAACCGTTCAGTCAGTTTGACCAATCCGGGGGTAGCCTCTCAGTTCCGTCCTTCTATTATATTCCGTTTGGCAGATTTTTATTTGATGTATGCCGAGGCAGCCAATGAAGTCAATCCTAACGATGTGAGAGTTTTGAAATACCTCAATCTCGTGCGTGAGCGTGCAGGATTGCCCGGTGTAGAGACCTTGAATCCTGCCATTCGTGGTAATCAGGAATTGCAGCGGGCTGCTATTCAGCGCGAACGTCAGGTGGAACTGGCCACAGAAGGGCAACGTTATTTTGATGTAAGAAGATGGATGATTGCCGATAAAAACGGAGAAGGTCGTCAGAACGGTTATGCACATGGAATGAATGTGCGTGGCGAACCGAATGATATTGACGATTTCAATCGTGTAGTGGAAGCAAGTCAGATTGTATTTAACCGGAAAATGTATTTATATCCGATGCCTGACTCGGAAATGCGGAAGACTAAGAATCTGGTACAGAATCCGGGATGGTGATTTTGAACGAATAAAAAGACTAACTTATGAATAGATTTAATTATATAGCACTGTCAGCTTGCGTTGCACTGTCGGTAAGCAGTTGCGATGACAGTTTTGATGTAAGTTCCAAAGCCGATGGAGTTTTGGCTGTATCTCAGGAAGGATTCAACACACTGCAATCCTATAATGTAGGTGAAAAGTATACGGCAGATTTATGGATACAACAGGGAGGATTGAAATCAACCGCCAGTGTGGTGAGTTTCTCGGTGGACAAAGCTCTGCTCGATTCGATGAATGCAGCTGATGGAACGTCGTACGAACTTCTACCGGCCGATTGTTATCAACTGACAAAAGGGACAGTCGATATTCCGGCAGACGAAAGACTGCTGAAAGGTGAACTTACTTACGATCCGGCTAAGATACAACAGCTTTCCGGATACGATCACTTGAAATATGTGTTGCCTTTGCGTGCCACATCCAACGGGATGTCTTTGGTTCCGGGACGTTCTGCTTTGTTGTTGGGATTTAAGGTCTCAGAACCGATTGTAACCATTATGAATGCCGGAGTCGAAGAAATCAATCTGGTAGACGTAAAAGAGTTGCCTGTACAGATTGGCGTTCCGTTTACCAATAAATGGGAAATAACCTGCCGTTTGGAAAACCGCCAGTCGGTGATAGATGCTTATAACACAGCCAACGGCACTTATTTCAGTATGCTTCCGTCCGATGCTTATGTAGCACCCGAGACCCCGGTTCTTCAGGACGGAGTAAATCAGGTAACAGCAACTTATAAACTGAAGGATGACATTCTGCCGGGAAATTATATGTTGCCCGTACAGATAGCAGAGGTAACTTCTGACGCCACTATACGGGCGGATAAGGATACTTATGCTGCTTATAGCATCATAAAAGAAGGAGATAAACTTTCTAAAACGGACTGGAAAATCGTGTCGTTCACTACCGAGGAACCTTCGGGTGAAGGTAGCAATAACGGACATGCCAAACACCTGATCGACGGAAACGCCGAGACCTTCTGGCATTCTCGCTGGCAAGGAGGTTCCGATCCTCTCCCCTACGAGATAATCATTGATATGAATCACCGCGTTAAGATAGCTCAAGTGGAACTCTTGCCACGTGGGCGGGGAAGTAATAATCCGATTAAAGTGGTACGTTTTGAAGCCAGTGAGGATGGAAACAACTGGGAGTCGATTGGTCAGTTTGGCTTCACCAATCAGGATGCCGCATTGAAATATTATGTAAAATCATCAACGGCACGCTATATCAAACTTGTCATTCCTGATGGGGTAGGCAACGGTACGGTGGCTGCTATCCGTGAGTTGGACGTAAGAGGTACGGTAATCAACTGATATAAATAAGTAATCATGCGAATCAATAGTTGGGAGAATTCATCCAATTATTGATTCGCATTCAAGAGAATAATAGCCTGATAAAGATAAAAAGAATGGGTAAAGATCTTGATGTGATGATATTAATATGCTGTCGGGTTGTTTTTATGCTACCAAAGATGTACCGTTGACGTTCTTTGATTAAGTAATTATTTTACAATACTTTTCTATAAAAATGTTATTGATATGCGGTTCTGTTTGGAAATAAATAAATTCAAAAGTACTTGAGAAAAGTTCCTGTAGAACTTGGAAAGTTTTATGCGCAATACATACAGATGCTACCTTTTAGATTATCGAGTTAACAGTTTTAAAAATACGTAATAAATGGTCCATTTTCGTGGCAAATATAGCAATAACTTTAATAAAACGCTTATTTAAGCATGTCTTTTTTTAAAATATCGTAATTGCAACTCTGAAAATTCTTCTTTATAAGATGGTTTTCTATACTATTTAATATCAATGATTTGATCTTTTCTCTCTCCATTATGTGTTTTTTCTTGTGATATATATCGAAGTATACAGAGGTGGAAAATAGGTATATCTCTTTCTCGTTTTAGACTACATTTTACAAATACTCCTTTTCGTTTACATCATTTACCTTTAAGTTCAGTTGTCTTTCTTCTTTCTTAAGTTCTACAGGAACTCTGATAAAATCAGGCGTTTTGCGTAAATCAATATCAGCATGGTTCAGTATAGATGACGTGTTAACCATATTTATTACGCCTATGAAAACATAAGAAAGACCGGATTTCAAACAGAACTATGCATCGATAGATGGATAGTATCACTTTTTCCTGAAAATTAATTTAAAACCTACACAACAAAAAAGATTTAAGCTTATGAAAAAAACTTTTATGCTAATATCAGTTTTGCCGATGACTGCTCATATTAGTAATGATGCTGATACTGCCGGTGATCGTACCGGGAGGATGCCAGAAGAATATGCGTTTAAGAATAAAGTATTGAGATTGATCTGCTTTATCCTGTTTTTATTGTCTTTCGGGCTGAATTCAGTCTTCGCCCAGGTTCATAATGCCACCGGACTTGTGGTGGATGAGAACGGTCAGCCTTTGATCGGAGTACAGATTAAACTGGAAGGGACTACTACAGGAGTTATTACTGACGTAAATGGTAACTTCTCGATAAGTGCCAAGAAAGGAGATATACTTCTTTTCTCGTATGTGGGCTACGAATCACAACGGATCACCTACAAAGGTGAAAAGATTCTGGCCATAAAGATGCTTCCCAATACCGAATTGCTGGATGAAGTAGTGGTTATTGGTTACGGTAAACAGAAAAAAAACAGTGTCGTAAGTTCTATTAATGCTATCGGACCTAAGGAACTGGCTGTATCGTCCAATAGAAATCTGACTAATACCCTGGCCGGACAAGTGCCGGGTTTGATTGCCGTTCAGCGTTCGGGTGAACCGGGATATGATAATTCCGAGTTCTGGATCAGAGGTGTAAGTTCCTTCAAAGGAGGTACAAATCCGTTAGTTTTGGTCGATGGTGTGCCCCGTAATATGCAGGATATAGAACCCGATGAAATCGAATCGTTTACTCTGCTGAAAGATGCCGCGGCAACTGCTGTGTATGGTGCCGAGGGTGCTAACGGAGTGATCTTGATCACATCTAAACGTGGTAATTCGCAGAAACCCAAAATATCCCTTCGTGCCGAATCTACCTTGCTCACTCCGACTCGCCTGCCTGAATTTATGAATTCGGTAGAGACGCTGGAACTGTATAATGAAGCTTTGAACAATGAAGGAACAGCCAGTATACGTACAGCGGAAGAAATTGCCAAATACGGTCCGGGAGCCGATCGCGACCTTTATCCCGACACCGACTGGTTGAAGGAGATGCTGAGAGAGCATACCTATAATATGCGCTATACCCTCAATGTAAGAGGCGGATCCGAGCGTGCACGTTACTTTGTTTCCGGAGCCTTTTATCAGGAGAACGGTATTTTTAAAGAGGGCAAGAAAAACGAGTATGACAATAACATCGGGCTGAAACGTTATAATTTGCGTAGTAATATCGATTTCGACGCGACGAAAACAACATTGGTGAAAGTAGATATTAGCGGACAATACCTGCAAACCAATTATCCGGGTACAGGCACAAATACAATTTTCAATTCGATGTGTCGCACTCCCTCTTACCTGATGCCTGCTGAATACTCGGACGGAACGATTGCCGGACATCCGCGTCCTTCGGGTAACCGTGTGAATCCATATAACTTATTAGTAAATTCCGGATATGCCAAAGAGTGGAGAACGTCTATCCAGTCGAAACTGGAAGTAAACCAGAAGTTGGACTTTATCACCAAGGGGCTGAATTGGAAAGGTCTGATCAGTTTTGATGCTGATATGAAATATACGGCAAAACGAACCAAGACACCTACTCAGTATCTGGCAACCGGACGTGATGAAAACGGGGCACTGCAATTTAAGAAAGTTGTGGAGGGCAGCGACGTATTGACCGAGAAACTGGAAAACTCTTCGAATAAAAAAATCTATTTCGAAACTTCGTTTAACTACAATCGGACTTTTGCGCAGAAGCATGATGTGACCGCTATGGTTCTTTATATGCAAAAAGAGACCCAATACCACGACAATGCTTTGCCTTACAGAAAGCAGGGGCTTGTGGGACGTGCCACTTACGGTTATGACGGACGTTATTTCGTAGAGGGCAACTTCGGTTATACAGGTTCCGAGACCTTTGCAAAAGGATTTCGTTTCGGCTTTTTTCCGGCAATGGGATTGGCATGGTATGTCAGCAACGAACCTTATTATCCGGAGGCGTTGAAGAAGGTAGTCAACAAGTTGAAATTCAGGTTTTCTATCGGACGTACGGGAAATGATGACACCGGTGGTGACCGTTTCTTGTACCGTGGTACGATGAAACAGAATAATGGAGGGTATAATCTCGGCTTCAGTGATACGGGAGGCATGGGCGGTATCGGTAATGGAATTACCGAGGCCCGGTTTGAGGCTCCCTATCTTTCATGGGAAATTGAGGAAAAGACGAATTACGGTATTGATCTCGGCTTATTCGACAACCGCATCGATTTGCAGGTAGACTATTTCAACAATAAGCGTAAGAGCATTTTATTGCAACGCAACACGGTGTCCAACGTAACCGGTTTCCAACAGATGCCTTGGCAGAACTTTGGTATTGTGAAGAATCATGGAGTAGATGCCAGCCTCACCCTTAACCAAAAAATAGGGCAAGTCAACCTGAGTGCACGCGGAAACTTCACGTTTGCCCGTAATGAAATTATCGAATACGATCAGGTGCCGCAGGTGTATCCCTGGCTGGAAAAGAAAGGTACCCGTCTCAACTCGAACAAGCTCTATATCGCCGACGGTTTGTATACCTATGATGACTTTATCATCAACGGTGAAGGGCTCAACCGCACTTATGAATTAAAACCCGGAGTTGTTTCCGGTCTTTCGAGCGGCGTTCGTCCGGGTGATATCAAGTACAAAGACCTGAACGGTGACGGCAAAATTGACAGCAATGACCAAATGGAAGATGTAGGAAATCCCACTGTTCCCGAAATTGTCTATGGTTTCGGATTTAATGCCGAATGGAAAGGTTTTTATGCCGGTATCTTTTTTCAGGGAGCCGGTAATACGTCAACTGTATTGGGAACCGGAGCTGATGCGACCTTCTTTCCTTTCCAGTGGGGAATCGAAGAATCTGCGGTGCGTTCGGTGGTAGCCGATCGTTGGACAGAACAGAATCCAAGTCAGAATGTGATGTTTCCCCGTATGCATAGTAATAACTTCCAGAACAATACGGCAGCCAGTACGTGGTGGCTGCGTGACGCCGGTTTCCTGAGGCTGAAAAATATCGAATTAGGTTATAATTTCGATAAGAAGTTATTGAAGAAGTTGAATATAGAAGCATTGCACTTTTATATACAGGGAAACAATCTGTATGTATGGGATCGTATCAAGATGTGGGATCCCGAGCAGGGAAACAACAATGGAGGTTTCCCTTATCCGCTGAACCGTACGTTTACTTTTGGTCTTGACTTTACATTCTAACTTAATTAATAATAGTATATATATGAAAGTTTTTAAGAATTTACCGACCTTTATACTGGCACTTGGATTGAGTGCGACTCTCCTTTCCGGCTGTAAAGATTATCTAAATGTATCAGATGATCTGGCTGCCGAAATGACTATGGAAGAAGTATTTAATAACACAAGTTACGCACGCAGGTTTCATCGCTACATCTATACCGGTATCCCCGATATGTCGAACATCATCATAACGGATGCCTATGCCAGCCTGACCGGTTTGGATAATCCCTGGCCGGCTGTTTCAGACGAATTGAAGTCAGCACAGAACAATGTGAAAACGATTCCAACGATAGGCTATCATGCCGGATCGGCCGATTTGTCACGTTGGAGCCTTTACAAGCAAATCCGGCAGGCAAACGAATTCATCGCATACGCCCATGTCATTCCTCAGAACGGAGATGTAGCCGACTTCATTGATGAAAAAGAACTGGCTCTTCTGAAGAACGAAGCACGTTTTTTACGTGCTTATTATCATTATCTGTTGTTCGAGTTATATGGTCCCATTCCTATTATGACCGAAATAGCCGATCCTTCGGCTGCTGACTTGGATTATTACAGAAATTCGGTAGATGAAGTAGTTGCCTTTATTGATAAAGAACTTAATGAATGCTACGACTTGCTACCGGAGAAAGAACTGAATCTGGACGGTACTATTAACAATGAACGTGCGGCGGCACCGACCAAGGGGGCAGCGTTGGCCATTTTGGCCAAATTGCATGTGTATGCGGCAAGTCCGTTGTTCAATGGTGGTTATCCCGAAGCTGTTGCTTTGAAGGATAATCAGGGCAAACAACTCTTTCCGGCAAAGGATGACACGAAATGGAAAACTGCTCTGGACGCTCTGCAACGCTTTATTGATTATTCAAAAGGGCGCTACTCTTTATACCAGGTGGTGAAGGACGGTGAGATCGATCCGGCAGAATCGCTTTATCAGTTGTTTCAGGTAAGCGTTAACAATTCGGAGGCGGTTTGGCAAAGCAGTAAGAACTCCTGGGGCGGAGTAAACGGTGAAGGCCGTGAACGCAGATGTACTCCGCGTGCTATTTTTAGTGGATTCAGTTGTGTCGGAGTTCTTCAGGAAGCTATTGATGACTTCTTGATGAGTGATGGTAAAAGCATTGATGAATCGGGTTTGTATAAAGAAGAGGGCATCGGTGAAGACGGTATACCCAATATGTATAAGAACCGTGAACCGCGTTTCTACCAGGACATTACTTATTCCGGCAAAATATGGCAAAAGACCGATAAGAAGATTTATTTTTATAAAGGAATGCCGGATGACAATTCGAAGGCAGATATGAGTTATTCGGGATATTTACTTTATAAAGGTATGAACCGTGATTTGCTGAATCAAGGCAACAATCCGAAATCCAAGTATCGTGCAAGTATGTTGTTTCGTCTGGCCGATTTTTATTTGTTGTATGCAGAGGCCCTGAATCATGTGAATCCGGGTGATGCGCGTATTATCCAGTATGTGGATAGCATTCGTTATAGAGCCGGTATTCCCTTACTGAAAGACATTAAACCGGAAATTATCGGCAACCGGGAGTTGCAGGAGAAAGCCATACGTCACGAGCGCCGCATTGAATTGTTTGCCGAAGGACAGCGTTATTTTGATGTACGTCGTTGGATGTGTGCCGAAGAAGAAGGGTATAAACAAGGCGGCCCTGTTCATGGTATGGATATGAATGCCACCGATCTTGAGGGATTTATGAAACGCACTGCTTTTGAGACCCGTATTTTTGAGAAGCGTATGTATTTGTACCCCATTCCGTTGGCAGAGATACAAAAGTCGAAGAAATTGGTACAAAACCCCGGCTGGTAAGGAAACACACGTACAATAGGTATCCGATATAAATAGAACCGGGTTGTAGACAGATAGACTTCACATCTGTTTACAGCCCGGTTTCTCGTAATGCGTAATCCCGGTATATCAATTATTCGGTAATTGCATCGTTGCCTGACGAACTTAAGAAGAGAACTTCCATAAGTACCCGTATAAAGTGGTTCCGGTGCCCGAAAGAAATGTTTTTATTCATATCATTTACTTCATCTTGCGCCGAAAGATGTGCATCTTGGCCGTCAAGATATAGATCTTAGCGCCCAAGATGTACATCTTAGCTGCTAAGATGAAGAAGATTTGCTGTTAAGGATAAGTTTATTCCCGTTACTTTACTATTTTATATAGAAGTAAATCACATAAAGTAATTTGTTTTGGGCATTAAAGGAATTATCGGCTTGCAGGTTCATTCGCGGGTTAAAATTGGTACTGAAACGGATTCTTAAAATTTTGAGATTATTATTATTATTTGTTACTTTGCCAGTGTCTTTTTATTAACTAATACTTTAAATGAAGAAAAACGCAATGTATTCGAACCTTGAGTCGGTAGAGCAACTGTTTCGGCAATATTATAAAGTGTTGCGGGTGTATGCGTTTCGCTTTGTGAATGATTGGGATGTTGCAGAAGACATCGTTCAGGATGTTTTTGTTGCTTTATGGAATAAGCGTACAGATATTGAATTCGATGGAGCAGTAAAGGCCTATCTTTTTAAGGCCGTCTATAATAAATCTCTCAACTTTCTCACCAGCAAGAAATATACTGAAGAAGAGTCCATGGAATGTTTTTCAGATCAGATCGATGCGTTGCAGATTCAGGAAGATAATCAGGAGAACTCATTATTCATGAAGGAACTTCGGGGTGAAATCGAAGCTTTTGTCGAAACACTGCCTGTACAGGTAAAGAAGGTATTTATACTAAGCAGAAGCTACGGCCTGAAGGTAAAGGAGATTGCCGTTCAGCTCGATCTGTCACCCAAGACTGTAGAAAAGTATTTGACCCGTGCTCTGTTGGAGTTGCGTACTCATCTTAAAAATAAAGGTTTAATGAGCCTTTTATTCCTACTCTGTCTCTGCTCAAAATAATATTTTAAAAATAAGTATGTTTTGGAGGAGGGGTTTTTAAATTTCACTTGTATTACTTATAGAGGAGCTAAAAATGAAGAATGAAATAGGAGACATAAACGAAGTGATTATACGTTTTCTGGATGGTACGGCTACCTGTGAAGAGAAAGTTTTTCTTTTGAACTGGCTGAAACAATCGGAAAAGAACCGGAACGAGTTTTCCGAAGTTCGTGATTTATGGCTTTTAGGCAATACGCTGGCTACTGATGATGTTGAAACGGAAGTGGCACTCGACCGGTTTAGGTCACGGATACAAATACCGGAATCCGGTTCCCGTAAAAGCAGATTTGTTTTTCCGGAACATTTCAGTCTGTTCCTGCGGGTGGCAGCCGTCTTTCTGATACTGTTTGCTGTCGGTTCTGCTTCTTATTATTGGGGTAGCAGTTCGGTTCCGGGGCAGAAGGAAGTCATGAACCGTTTGCTGACTGCCAATGGAAGTAAAGGCCGTTTTGTATTACCGGATAGTACGGTTGTATGGCTCAATTCAAATAGTTTGTTGGAGTATCCGGAAACGTTCAGTGCATCAGCCCGTGAAGTCAGTTTGTCCGGTGAAGCTTATTTTGAAGTGCGGAGAAATGAGAAACTTCCATTCCGGGTGCAAGCCGGAGAAATGAAAGTGGAAGTGTTGGGCACCCGCTTTATTGTCGACAATTATCAGCGGAAATCCGGAGTCGAGGCAGTATTGGTAGAAGGTAGTGTGAAGATTGCCGGTTGCAAGATGAACCATTCGGTGGTACTGACTCCGGGGCAGTTGATAAATTATGATAAGAAGAGTGAGCGGACCAAGGTACAGATGGTCAATACGGATGATTATATCAGTTGGATTCAAAATGAACTGACTTTTGATAATGATAAGTTGGCCGATATTATCATTAATTTGAATAAATGGTATGGGGTGGATATTGAATGTCCGTCAGAGTTTGCTGAAAAAGTATTTATGTCGTTCTCTGTCAGGAATGGAGAGAATCTGGATGAAATTCTGAAAGCGATGACTTTGGTTGCTCCAATAAGATATTACTGGGAGAATGGTATCTTACATATTCTTCCCAGAAAGCGATAGGCAACACAAGTATTAACCTTAAAAATTGAATGAAAATATGTAGAGACACACAACCAGACAAAAAAATAGGTAAATGTTGCAGCACTTACCTATCTCAGATTTCTTTTAATCACGTCTCTTGCAGGAGACGCAATTATTTACTTTAAATCTTTTACAAAGATATGAATAAATTTAAATGGAGGAGCTTTTTGAGCTTTTTCTTAACAGAAAGAAACATTCGTTTAGCAAGACTTATGTCTTTTATTATGTTCCTGTTTGTTTTTCAGGGAGTTTATGCTCAGCAGACACGTATTAATCTCCATGTGAAACAAGTTCCCCTGAAGCAGGTTCTTAAATCGATTGAATCGAAGAGTGAGTACACTTTCTTCTACAATGATGCGGAAATTGACATGAACCGTAAAGTAACGGTTCAGGCCGATAATGAACGTATTGACGTAATTTTATCTCAAATTCTGCCGGACTGCAAATGCGTAGTGGAGAATAGAAAGATTATTCTGATTCCCGGTGCGGAGAAACAAAATGTCCGGAATGACCACGTTGCAAAAATGAAAGAGATAACCGGTACCGTTACAGACGCAAGGGGTGAAACCTTGATCGGGGTAAATGTAACGATATTGGGAACAACTACCGGTGTCATAACCAATATCGACGGCAAATACTCATTGAAAGTTCCGGTAGGCAAGTCGCTTCAGTATTCGTATGTCGGCTATATCACCCAGACGGTGAAGGTAGGCGATAAAACAGTGATGGACATTGTAATGCAGGAAAACAGTAAAGCACTGGACGAAGTTGTGGTAGTGGGATATGCTGTCCAGAAGAAAGTCAACCTTTCGGGTTCGGTAGCGACCGTATCTACTAAAACAATCGAAGACCGTCCGGTACTGAACATGGGGCAGGCTTTGCAAGGTGCCGTTGCCAACCTTAATGTATCTGTCGGTGATGGTGAGGCAGATGACTCCCCTTCCTATAATATTCGTGGTACTACTTCTCTGAATGGAGGTTCTCCGTTGGTAGTCATTGACGGGGTTGTTTCCACCAGTGATCAGTTGAATCGCATGAATCCTGTTGATATAGCCAATATTTCTGTACTGAAAGATGCCGCATCCTCTGCTATATATGGGTCGCGTGCTGCGTTCGGTGTTATTTTGGTTACAACTAAAAATGGCAGCAATGAAAAACTTACTGTTAACTATAACAACAATTTTGTATTGCGTACCAACACTCGTATGCCGGAAATTATAACAGACCCTTATCTGGTGGCAACTACGAGAAATACAATGGCATATCCGTGGTATAACCTTTATAACGAGGAACAACTGGCCTATGCGAAAAAATGTTCCGAAGATCCTTCCACTTCTCCCTACTTCCTGAATCCGGATGGTTCTTATACTTATTTTGGACGTACAAACTGGGTGGACGAGGCTTACAATGATGTAGGTTTCTCTACGATCCATAATATTGATATTTCCGGTAAAACAGACCGTATCTCTTATTACTTTTCGGGAGGATACAATCGTCAGAACGGTATGTTAAGATATGGAAACGACATTTATAACCGGTATAACCTGCGTACCAAGTTACAGTTTAAACTGACGGATTGGTGGAGTCTGAGCAGTAATGTGAGCCTGACCACTTCCGATTATGACTATGCGAATGCCATGACCAACACCTATAAACAGATGTACCGTAAAAATCCGATGGATATGGTTAAGAATCCTGATGGAACCTGGACAGATGCCAGTGTAGGTACATTGGGGGCATTGGCCGAAGGCGGACGTGCTACAGACTGGAAAACAAATACAAATATCAATCTGTCTACTAAGATGGATATAGTCAAAGATGTCTTTTGGGTACAAGGAACTTTTGCTTTTGCAAATACCAAGACCAGAAGTAACTGGTATAACCTGCCTGTCACTTATCGCAATGGACCCGAATTGCCTGTCCTGACGTTTAATCCTATTTCTACCGTATCGGATGCTTCGAGCAGTAATTCCGATACAAAGCACATCTTGTTTGATGTTTATGGTACTTTCCAGAAAACATTTGCGAAGAAACACGCCATTACTGCAGTTGCAGGTTTCAATCAGGAAGAGTATAAATATGATTATGTGAAAGCGAATCGTAAAGAGCTGATTTCAAGTTCACTTCCCACCATTAACCTGGCCACGGGAGATATGAATATGTCTCAAAGCATAACGACTTGGGCTTTAAGAGGTGCATTCGCGCGTTTGGGCTATATCTACGACGATAAATATATCTTCGAATTTAACGGACGTTATGACGGTACTTCGCGTTTCCCGAAGAATGACCGTTTTGTATTTAATCCTTCCGTATCATTGGGCTGGGTCATCTCGCGTGAAAAGTTCTTTGAGCCTTTGAGTGATGTGGTTAGTTTCTTGAAGTTGAGAGGTTCTTATGGTAGTCTGGGAAATCAGGATGTGGATGCGTATGCATATCTTGCCACGATGGGATCGGGAAAAATCAGTCAGATCCTGGAGAAACAACAGCCGGTATATGTGGGAGCTCCCGGATTGGTAGCCGGTAACCTGACCTGGGAAAAGGTAACTACCACCAATATTGCTTTAGACGCTAATTTTTTCAATAACCGTTTAAGCATAACGGGTGAAGTATATGTGCGCCGAACAAAAGATATGTTGACGGCAGGAGTGACACTGCCAAGTGTTCTGGGAACGGATGTCCCCAAGCAAAATGCAGCCGACTTGAAGACGGAGGGCTGGGAATTGACCGTAGGTTGGAAAGATCAGTTCAAATTGGCCGGAAAACCATTTTATTATGATGTGAACTTTAATCTGGCAGATAGCCGTGCCTATATTACGAAGTACGAAAATCCGAAAGGATTGTTGGGTGATTACTATGTAGGAAAAGAGATTGGTGAGATATGGGGTGTAGAGACTTTAGGCTTTTTCACTTCCGAGGAAGATATAAAGAATCATGCAGACCAGTCATGGTGTACTTCCTATCCGGGTACCCGTCCGCTGGCTCCCGGTGATCTGAAATTTAAAGATGAAAATAAAGACGGTAAAATAACCGATGGAGCATGGACACTGGAAGACCATGGTGATTATAAAGTCATTGGTAACAGCCGTGCACGCTATACATTTGGTCTATCGGCCAATGCACAGTGGAATGGATTCGATCTTAGCCTGTTTGCCCAGGGGGTAGGTAAGAAAGATTATTATCCGGGCACAGGCGACCTTTATTTCTGGGGTATTTATGCACAGCCCTGGACTAATATTACCGTGGGTAATATGTACGACCATTGGACAGAGGAAAATCCGGACGCGTATTTCCCGCGTATGAAAGCTTATGTGGCGGAAAATACAGACAGGGAGTGTGGAGTTGTTCAGACCAGATACCTGCAAAATGCAGCTTATGTCCGTTTGAAAAACCTCACCGTAGGTTATACTCTTCCTAAAGTACTGTTGAATAAGATAGGAATTGAACGTTTGCGTATTTTCTTTTCCGGTGATAATCTGTGTGAGTTTTCAGGCTTATACAAACATTATAAGGTAGATCCGGAAAGTTTAGGTAATATTGTTTATCCTCTTCAGCGTTCTTATTCATTTGGTTTAAATCTCACATTCTAATTAAGATAAGTTATGTGTTCAAAAATAAAACATATATTACTGACTGCGTGCTGTCTGACAGGCGCAGCTCTGATGACAAGTTGTAATGACGGATTCATGGATCGTTTTCCTGAGACCAGTATCACGGAGAAGGTCTTTTTCTCTTCTCCCGCCGATTTGGAGACCTATACCAATGGCATGTACGGCTATATTGGTGCAAGTTACTCGGATACGCCTTCTGACAATATGCTGTATCCGGAAGATACTGATATTTATAAGATGATGCGTGGTGAATATAGACCCGATAACATAGGTAAATGGAGTTGGAAGAACATTCGTACGGTCAATTTTATGTTGGCAAGGACAGACCGTGTGGAGGGCGACCGTGGTGAGATTAATCACTACATCGGGCTGGCGCGCATGTTTCGTGCATTAATCTATTATTCAAAGGTGAAAGACTATTCGGATGTGCCATGGTATAGCCATGACCTGCAAACGACGGACACCGAGTTACTATATAAGTCACAGGATCCTCGTTCCCTGGTCGTAGATTCCATAATGGCCGATCTTGATTTTGCCGTGACCCACATGAAAACAAACAATAGTACGACCCGTATTTACCGGAATGCTGCTTTGGCTATACAGGCGCGGATTGCTTTGCATGAAGGGACATTCCGTAAATATCATCCCGAGTTGAAACTGAATGATGGCGATCGGTTCCTGAAAATAGCGGTAGAGGCCTGCCGGAAGATTATGGACACAAAACATTACAGCCTGTCGACTTCCAAAGAGAGTGGACTGCCTGCCTATCAGTCACTTTTCTGTAGTGCGGATCTTACGCAAAACCCGGAAATGATTCTGGTGGCTGATTACGATAAGGCATTAGGACGCCTGCACAATGCTCAGGCTCAGTTTGACTATAATACGGGACTTTCCCGTAGTCTGATGGAAGATTATTTAGTCGTTGAGGACGGACAAACCAAATATTTTCATGAAGTGGAAGGTTACCGGACCAAGACGGTACTGGAGATCTTTGAGAATCGGGACCCTCGTCTGGAGCAGACTTTTATGAAACCGGGTGTCCTGAACGTGGGTACTACCGAGCCTCACCGGGCTAAACTGAATCTGGGTGGATATCCACAGATCAAATTCCGTCCGTTGACATTCGATCAGATGGATTGGGGAAAATCTTATACTGATTTACCTATTATCCGTTACGCTGAAATTTTGCTGATATATGCTGAGGCAAAGGCCGAATTGGGTACGCTTACACAAGATGACATCAATAATACAATCAATCTGATCAGGCAGCGTGCCGGTATGCCGGATGCTTCGTTGGACGACTGGCTGGCTAATATTGATCCGGTACAGGAAGAACGTTATTCCAATGTACAGTCTTCACAAAAAGGTGCTGTGCTGGAAGTACGCCGTGAACGCAGAATCGAATTGGCATGCGAAGGGTTCAGATATGGTGATTTAATGCGTTGGGGATGTGGAAAGTTGTTTGAGGCTGCTCCGGAAGGGGCGTATATTCCGGGAATGGGCTATTATGATGTAACAGGTGATGGTACACCGGACATTGCAGTAGTGGAAAAGAAAGCGGATGTAGATAAGATACCTGAGGAGGACAAGCAAAAGTATAAATTGACGGTTTATGCTTTGGAAGGTAATACGATTGGGCTCACCGAAGGGACAAAAGGCTATATCTACCTGATAGCGCAACATGGTAAGTATACTTTTGTATCTCCGAAATATTATTATTATCCGGTTGCTACCAAAGATATTACTGTTAACGAAAACCTCTATCAGAATCCATTCTGGGAATAGGTTTATCATATCGAAAACAGAAAGGCTGCTCCGGCAGTAGCGGGAGAAGCCTGCTGTTTTCGTTAAGAGATAAAACTGATTAATATAGTAAAACAATAAATATGTTGAAGTTATTTGCAGGTATAGCGGCTTTATTCCTGGGAGTTGGCAGTTCTGCTTTCGCACAGATAGAAGGCGGGGTTTATATCGACACAAACAGAAACGGCATTCGTGATGCCGGAGAGAAAGGGATAAAGGGGGTCTGTGTGCAAGATGGGCTCCATGTGGTGCAAACGGCGGAAGATGGTAGCTTTATACTTCCGGGACATAAAGACACCCGGTTTATCACTTTGACCGTGCCCGATGGATTTCAGGCATCTGCTTCCCATTATTTACCTTTCGACGGGACCGGGAAAAAGTATGAATTGGGAATTTGCAAGAGTCCGGTAAGGACAGGAAATGGATATTCGTTTGTACAAATCACAGATACAGAGACATCTCTGTATGGTGACTGGATAGACAATCTGAAAGAGTATGTGAAAACAAATCCGACTGCTTTTATCATCCATACAGGTGATATTTGTTATGAAGCCCATCAGGATTTTCACGGACGTTATCTTCGTTCTGAGGATTTGGGGGTTCCGACTTATTATTGTGTGGGTAATCATGATTTGCGTGCCGGAAGGTATGGTGAAGAGTTATGGCAGAGTCATTTCGGTCCTTCATGGTATTCGTTCGACGTTGGTAATGTGCATTATGTGGTTACTCCGATGCTGGGTGGTGATCATGCACCCTCGTACAGGCGTGCTGATATCATCCGTTGGCTGAAGAATGACCTTGCACAAATAAATAGAGATAAAAGGGTAGTTTTATTTAATCACGACTTATGGTTTTGGGGAGACGATTTGCTCTTCAAGGATAAAAACGGCGAACAGATAGACTTTGCAGATTATAATCTGGACGCCATGATTTACGGACACTGGCACAATCATTATTATAAGCAGTTGAAGTCGGGACTTCAGACCTACTGCTCATCTACTCCGGATAAAGGAGGAATCGATCACGGAACGTCCTGTTTCAGGATTTATCATGCTGATACCAAAGGTAAACTCAGTTCGGAAACCCGTTATACTTATATCGATGGAATCTTGACTTCTGCTTATCCGGCAGAAGGTGAAATTGTTTCTGTCTCTGATGGTAAAATGACAGTTCGGATTAATGCTTATCGTACGGTGTCGTACGCAAAAAAAGTAACGGCTTCTGTTGAACGGAACGGGAAAATCATGTCGTCTGTCACATTGTTACCCGAAACAGACTGGGAATGGAGCGGAACAGTCCGTGTGTCCGATGGCAAGCAGCGCTTGTTGGTGACTGCCGAGTTTGAGGATGGAACCCGTTTGACGAAAAGGGTGGATTACACCGTAACCGGGCAGCCGGCAGCTTCGGCTGTGGCATCCGCCATTTGGGCGGGACTTCGTGGAAATGCCGCCCACAATCAACTGGTGAATGACACAGTGTCTTTGCCTCTGCAAACCAACTGGGTCCGAAATGCAGGCAGCAATATTTATATGTGTTCGCCCATAGTGGCACAGAATAAAGTGTTTATAGGAACCATTGACGATGATAGGGCAGAGAAATGCTTTATAAAAGCCTATGATGCTGCAACAGGAGGTCTTTGCTGGACTTTCAGTGCTTCTAATTCGATAAAGAATACCATTGCTTATGAAGACGGGCGCGTGTTTGCTTCGGATGCTTCGGGGATGCTTTACGCCATAGATGCAGAAAAAGGAACGGTTTGTTGGCAAACACAGTTGCCGGTTTCTCTATTGCCACTTCTTGATGAAGGCTTGGCGGTTGTCGATGGTGTGGTGTATGCCGGACATGCGAAAGGAACTTGTGCCGTACGGACTGCCGATGGAAGGATCCTGTGGCAGAACAAAGCCTGGGATGGAGGTGAGGGAACCACTTCTACTTTGACTGTAGGTGCAGGAGTATTAGTGGCGTCTGCACATTGGAACGGACTCTTCGGACATGACATCAATGACGGTACTTTATTGTGGAAGAAGCGTGACAGTAAAATTCGTTTCCGTGACGGATCGGCAACTTTTTACGATGGTAATTTCTATCTGGCCTCATGTGAGAATTTATATGTGATCAACCCACGTTCCGGAGATATTCTGAAAATGGCGGAAACTTCTTATGAGTTTAATTCGGCCTGCGCTCCGCTTGTGACGGATAAATATCTGGTTGTTTCCACTTCCAATAAGGGAGTGGTTGCATTTGACCGTCTTACTTTTAAAGAGGTCTGGAACTATCGTACCGGAACAAGCCTTTTCTATACTGTCCCTTATTCTCATAGCCATGAATGCACAGTCGAAGTTTCGCCTGTACTTGTGGGAGCAACCGTTTTCTTTGGGGCCAGTGACGGGTATTTGCATGCCGTTGACTTGGACACAGGCGCCTATCGTGGGAAACGTGCTTTGGGAGCTCCGGTATTCTCGAGTGTGGCAGTAAGCGGTAACTGTCTGTTCGTTACCGATTTTGGAGGTAATATTTATAATTTTAGGTTACATGATTAATTGTATATACAAAATGAAAAAGATTTCGATATTATTCATATTTTCTGTGATTCTTAGTTTATTTGCCGGTGAAGTAAATGCAGCCGGTCCCCGTTTGAAGAAACATCCGAAGCATGTAGTATTAATTGCTTTTGACGGTTTAAGTGCCGTTGCTATCCGCAATCATCCCATGCCCAATTTCAACCGGTTGATGGAAGAAGGGGCTTATACACTGAACAACCGTTCGATTCTGCCATCATCGAGTGCTCCAAACTGGGCCTCTATGTTTTCCGGAGCCGGACCGGAACTTCATGGATATACGACCTGGGGAAGCAAGACACCCGAGATTCCTCCTTTTATAACCAATCAATACGGTCGTTTTCCGGGACTTTACGGATTGATACGCGATACATATCCTAAAGCAGAAGTAGGCTATATTTATGAATGGGATGGAATGAGATATCTGGTTGATTCGCTCGCTATCAACTACTTCGTACATGCTCCGCAAACAAAGGAACATCCTAAGGGAGCGACACAATTCGCCGTGAATTATCTGAAAGAGAAAAAGCCTATGTATTGTGCCGTTATATTTGAATATCCTGATCACACCGGACACAGCTACAAGTGGGAATCCAAAGAGTATTATGAAAAGCTCGATGAATTGGACGGTTATTTAGGTGAAATAGTAGCAGCCATTGAAGAAGCCGGTATGATGGATGATACTGTAATTATACTGACTGCGGATCATGGCGGAATCGGTACTAATCATGGCGGAAAAACTCTCAATGAAATGGAGACCCCGCTTGTATTTTATGGAAAGGGTGTGAAAAAGAACTATAAGATAACTGAGAGTACAATGGTGATTGATGTGGCTGCAACGGAAGCTTGGCTGCTGGGGGTTGAGCCTCACGAAGCCTGGTTGGGCAATCCGGTAACGACAGCATTCTTTACTAAATAATTAAAATGTACTTATCCAATGGGGGAAATAGCCCCCCATTGGATGATACCTGTATAAAAGATTGATATGAAAAGATTTATATATATGCTAATTGCGTCTTTGGCAATTAGCTTTGTCTCTTGCACACCTGTGGAACGTGCTAAGGAGAAGGAATTAAAAGTTTTGTCATGGAATGTATGGCATGCAGGGCATGCTAAAAACTATCCCGAAAAGGGCTGTGAAGGAACTATAGGGATTCTGAAAAAAAGTCAGGCGGATGTTATTTTGATGATTGAGACTTATGGTGCGGCTCCAATGGTGGCAGACTCTTTGGGATATGATTACGTATTGTTATCAGACAATCTGTGTATTTATAGTCGCTATCCGATAAAGAAAACGTATCTTTTTCCTGATTCCATTTCTACATTCAATTTCGGAGGAGTCGAAATAGATATGGATGGTACGCCGGTCCGCTTATTCGATACCTGGCTGCATTATTTACCCGATATGCGATTAGTGCCTACAGAGCAATCAGAAGCCGATATTTTGGCTTGGGACGATGCCGGAACACGAGATGATGAAATACGCCGCATACTTTCTGTTTTGCAACCGATGATTCGTCAGACTGACAGTATTCCCATGATTATGGGGGGAGATTTCAATGTACATTCCCATCTTGACTGGACAGATACCACGAAAGATATGTATAGCCATGGTGGTGCCGTTGTGGAATGGACTGTTTCTAAAGAGATGCAAAACGCAGGTTTCAAGGATAGCTTTCGTGAAATTCATCCCCAACCCGAAAAGAATATAGGAGCTACCTGGATCTACGATAATGAAGATAAGCCTGTCCGGTCCGACCGTATTGATTTTATCTATTATCAAGGTAAGACTATTCGTGCGGTAACGTCTGAATCTTATAACCAGGAGCTGACTAAACCTCTGGAGTTTATGGGAGAAAAATTCTTTTATCCTTCCGATCACGGTTTTGTATTGACTACTTTTAAAGTGTCATCGTTGGAAAAGTAGTGCCGGATTATCATATATTGAATTTTTATGAATATTAGATTTGTATGTTCTGCATTGTTGGTACAAACAGCAGGACTCCAGATGGTGTATGCGGGGGATAAGGTTACCGATTCTGTCCGTCCCAATATTATTTTTGTGCTTGCGGATGATTTGGGTTATGGAGATCTGGGATGTTTCGGACAGAAGCGGATCGAAACTCCCCATATAGACCGTTTGGCTGCCGAAGGAATGGTATTCAGTAATTATTATACCGGATCTCCGGTTTCGGCTGCTGCCCGTTGTGTTCTTTTGACAGGAAAACACAGTGGTCATTGTGGCATCAGGGGGAATGATGAAGCTCCGGAACGTGGTAGAGTATGGGATTTTCTTGCGGCTGAGCGCGATTCAACCTTAGAAGGTCAACGCGGATTGCCATCCGGTACGAAAACATTTGTGTCAATTTTGAAGGAAGGAGGATATCGTACAGGGATAGTAGGAAAGTGGGGATTGGGTGCTCCGGGTACTGAAAGCCTGCCTTTGAATCATGGTTTTGACTTCTTCTATGGTTATAATTGTCAGCGTCAGGCACACACTTACTTTCCATTGCATTTGTATCGGAATGAACAGAGGGAGTATCTGGCAAATGATACGGTGATACCGCATACCAAACTTGACCCCGGAGCCGATCCTTTGAGCCTGAGCAGCTATGATAAGTTAATCTCACATGTTTATTCGCCCGATAAAATTCAGGAAGAAGCATTGCGTTTTATGGAGGAGAACAAAAAACAACCCTTTTTTCTTTACTACGCTACTCCTTTGCCACATGTTCCAATTCAGGCCCCTCAACGTTTGATTGATCATTATGTCAGGAAATTTGGTGACGAGTCCCCTTATTTAGGACAGGCCGATTACTTTCCGGCACGTTATCCACATGCCGGATATGCGGCAATGGTGACTTACATCGATGAGAAGGTAGGTGAGATTATAGATTTTTTAAAGAAGAAGGGATTGTATGAAAATACGGTCATTATCATTTCAAGTGATAATGGCCCGACCTTTAATGGTGGAGTCGATTCGCCTTGGTTCCGGAGTGGAGGTCCTTTCCGTTCGGAATATGGATGGGGAAAGTGCTTTTTGCGTGAAGGAGGAATCCGTGTACCGTTGATTGTAGCATGGAAAGGACATATCCGGGCAGGAGCACACACTACATTACCATGTACATCTTATGATTTTTACTCAACGATATGTGAACTGGCAGGTGTGAATCCGGCCACAGAGACCGATGGAATCAGTTTTTATCCGACTTTAATGGAGAGTGGAGATCAAATGAAGCATTCTTATCTCTATTGGGAGTTTATGGACATAGAAGGACAGCAGGCTGTACGTATGGGCAAATGGAAAGGATTGCGTAATGGACTGAAAAGAGGAAATATGAAGATCGAGCTATACGATCTGGAAACAGATTCTTGTGAACAGAGGGATGTTGCTCTTAAGCATCCTGAAATCGTCAAAAAGATTGGTGAGATTATGAAAAAAGAGCATACTGTTCCCGTATATCCTGCATTTCGGGTGAAAGTATTGGACGAATTATATTGATTCTTAAAAAATAGGATAGTCGGTAGTGGCAACTTAGAATGTATATATACGATTATATTATTATGTATAAAGACTGAAAGGGAGTAAGAGATCTTTTTTGATAGAAAGGGACTCTTACCCCTGTCTTTTTATAACCAGTGTAATATAAGTAATTAGCATAAGAAAACTATTCTGCCATTATATTATTAAAGATGATGATTGAGAGATGTTATATCTGATGGATTAGAATCATAGATTGAATTTTTTATGATACGATTTCGGCCAATAAGCAACTTAATCTTAAATTTAGAACATAAAATACGTAAGATAGACCTTGTTTGGATGGAAATAAAGCAGTTACTTTGCTCCGTTTTAGAATAAAGATTAAAAATTACTAACTAAACGTGATTAATTTATGAAGAAAAATTTATTGTATCTCTTCGCACTGATTTGTTCAGTGAGCTTGTTCACTGCTTGTAGTGACGATGATGATAACAGTTGGCAAGAACTTCCTAAAGGTGAAATTAAGGCAGAAAATGTAGATTTCCAGTTGAATGGAGCAAGTACCACGGGAACTGTAAACTTTGAAGCTACAAGTCTTCAGTCTGCAACAGTAGGTTTTAAAAATGTGATTGATGGTTATAGTGATGTAACTGTTGATGTTGCAATGGAAAAACAAGCTGACGGCTCTTTCAAATTCAATGGGACGAAAGATATTATGACTAAACCTGTAACAAGAGAAACGGCTAAACCGACTCCATTGTTAAAGGTTACAGTTGATGGTACAATTACACCTGAAGGTAAGGTTACCTTGAATGTTAGTGCAACAGGTGCCGGTCTTTATATCGGAACATATAAGGATGAAACTTTAGTGCTTTCTTATGGAGAAACTTTATTAACAGGTAAAGAGGTTGTGTTTGATGCGACTGATGGTGATAATGTTACCATTCTTTTGAAGAGTGTAATTCCTGGAGAGGAAGAAACTAATTTGACTGGTGTGAAAGTAAATGGTGATGGCTTTAGTGGAACTGCTAAAACAAGTAATGCTTCAGTTGAATATACAGGCTCTCGCAAAGATAAGGTGCTGACTTTAGCTTTGAAGGTTACGATGAATGATCCAAAAGGTTGGGCTAAAACTTATGGATTAGCTGAGTATACAACAGGAGAGTTGACTTATAATGATTATACTAATCCGAATGCTGTAATAGCAGGTGCTGGTTATGTAAATTATGTATGTGTAACTGAAAGTTCTGATTATGGAACTTCTTATGGTGCGATGTTTAGAGGAATTTTCGGTGTATTATTGCCTCAGGTGTTACAATCAGTAACTCTTGGTGCTGACGGAAATGTAACAGCTTCTTATAATTCGGGAGCTATTCAATTCCAGCCAATGTGGGCTTTAATGCCTCCAACTGCTGATGTTGCAAAAAAACTGATTCCAACAGAGGGATGGTTGCAATCTCCTAAAAACTTGGCATACTGGTTTGAAAAAGATGGTAAGTTATATGTAAAACTTAATATTCCTGTAATTGTGGCTCAGGCTATGGGAAGTGGAGCTGCTGGACTTGATGGAATTATTGATCAAATATTGAAAGGTGACCCCGCTACAATTAAAACATTGTTAGCAAAACTTTTAAAAGTTGAATCTATTGCTATTAGTGATGAATCAATTGCGATGTTATTGGACTGGGTTAACAATGGATTCCCTTTAAATGTGAAAGTAGCTAATGGGCATAGCTATATCTATTTAGATAAGGCTTCTTTTGACCCATTAATGGCTGTACATGAAACTGGGGAAGTTGATAGTTGGGGAGATCCTGTGAAAACATCTGATATTTTAATTTTATGGGAATTGTTGAGTAATAGTGGTATTCTTCCTCCGGAAGCAGGAATGGCGTCTATGTTAATTGGAGCTATAAGTGGTAATTGGGCATCAACAGATGCCTTTGAATTGGGACTGGATTTGCAGGAAACTAAATAAATATAAATAATAGAAAAAAATGAGACGAATATTCACAATATTAATGTTGCTATGTACAATTAGTGTTTTTGCGGCGAGTGTGACGAATACATATAGCGGAAAATTAACTGTATCGGTTGATGGAGCTACTCCTACAATTGTAGATCCTCAAAGTGTGAAGGTTATAGAAAATGGAACGGTTGTTAAAATGACTATTGCTAATTTTAGTTATGCAGGTTTGACAGCTGATGTTAATATAACGGCATCTAAAGACTTGAATACAGGTGAACTAACTTTAAATACAATTTCTTATGCGGGATTACCACTTAGTGGTAAGTTTAATTCGGGTTCGAAACTTATAAATAATGATTGTAAGATTGTATTGTCTATTTCAGCGGTATTTCAGAAGATAGAGGTTACTTTTGTTGGAACTAAATAAAAGAATCTAATTTTCCTCTTATAATAAATGAGGTTGTGTCAAAACGTTGGCACAACCTTTTTTATAGTTTACAGTTCTGCTATATTTTCTTTTGCCTATACTGCTTTTTCTCATCCATTTGGCCACAAGTTTGTATATTCCAATTATACCGGGTTATAAATAGTCCCATAAACATATATTTGACAACTGTAATGAGCCCTTTCCCTGCTTTTAGCAGTTTAGCACACATTTGTTTGATATTAAAGGCTATAGCAAAGAAAGCAAAGTCCATTGTAACCTTGTCTTCTCCAACATGCCGGAAGCGTCGGTATGCCATGTTGGATTTCATTTGTCCAAATACAGCCTCCGGTTCTATACACCTCCTGCCTCTATGCTTGATACCTTCTTCTGAGAGCAACCTTTCCCGTGCCTGCCGTTTGTATTGATTTAACCGGTGGTTGACTTCTATAATACGGTTCCCCCGGGCTTTAAAACAACTGCCACGCAAAGGGCAACCTTGGCATCTTTTGGCTTTATACCGGGCACTTTCGGTGATGTATCCGCCCGCTGTTTTATCACATTTGGTTCCTATACGGTTCATGTGCTGTCCCATAGGGCAAACGTAATAATCCTCTTCCGCATTGTAATGGAGACTTTCCGCCTGGAATGGATTGGGAGTATAATGGGGACGCTGTTCTTTATGAAAGTAGTTGTACTTGAGAAAGGCTTCTATCCCATTCTCCTGCATGAACCGGTAATTTTCTTCCGAGCCCGTAACCGGAGTCTGCCACATCGATACTGGGTAAGCGGTTATAGCGGTGCCGGAAGGAGTGGAAAAAAGGTATGAGGGTCAGTGTATCGGTAGGGTTGGGAAACAGCCGGAAGTCTATGATGAATTGGTTCTGGGTACCTGTTTGCAGATTATATCCGGGCTTGGTCTGCCCGTTCCTCATGGCGTCTTCTTTCATGCGCATGAATGTGGCATCAGGATCGGTTTTAGAATAGGAATTACGTTCCCCGAGGGTATCAAGGTGATTATCGTATTCTATCAGCTTATCACGGTACCCCTCGAGTTCCCTGATCTGTTTCTTCTTTTCGCGCAGGGCTTTCTTTTGTTCCTTATCCTTTGTTATCGGGTGGTGTTCCAGGGCTTCTTTAAGTTCATCCACTATGTCTGAGAGCATGGAGGGAGTGAATTGAACGGGCGTGTCTTTTACGGAGTTCTCCTATGCAATGGCCTCATCCACCTGCTCCAGAAGGATGCGAATCTTATCCATCAGCTTTGAACGGTTCCTTTTGACAGTCTTGTGTCAGACAAAAGTATATTTGTTGGCTTTGGACTCAATCTTGGTGCCATCAATATACTCCACGTCAAGACTGATGAAACCTTTATCGGCAAGGACAAGAACCAACTGAGTGAATACGGTATTTATCTCCTCTTTTACACGATTACGGAAACGGTTGATGGTAATAAAATCCGGATGCTCGTTGCCGGAAAGCCAGATATAATGAATGTCACGCAAAAGAAGATTCTCTATTTTATGGCACGAATAGATATTGTTCATATAGGCGTAGATAATCACTTTAAGCATCATTTTAGGATGATAAGGACAACGACCGCCTTATAAAGCTTCTTGAAATTATCAAGATTGAGATTATCTACAACAGCATTGACAATGCGCACCGGGGCGTTCGCAGCTATGTTTTCATCGATTCTTTGTGGAGAAAGAACGGTTTGGTTGGGAATGTAAGGACGAAAATGTAACTTTGCCATAACGAAAACTTTATGCCTAAAGTTATAAAAACTTTTTATTATGTAGTATTAATGCTTAGGATTTTTTTGTTAATTGTTTGGGTTGTTGGAATTCAGTGGAATCTATTGTTATGCTTCTTTTTTAAAGTGATATTATCTGTATGTTGTTAGTTTGTCTTCAAAGAAGTGTATTAGAATATTATTGTATAAAAAACTCGTATAAAGTCCAAGGTATTAGGATTTATACGAGCTTACTAAAATGAAATATGTCTTTTTTAATTAAAATGCATATCCAAATCCTACATTTAGATATATGGGATACATATTGAATGTAATTGTTTTGAAGTCTTTTTTAAAGATATCATTTAATCCCCAGACTAAATCTGCGTATACATTTAGATGTTTGAATGCTTTCCATTCGGCACCAGCTTGAAATCCCCATTGAAAATTGCTTAGGTCCTTAGAGAAGTCATAAGGAGCTATTTTATCTCCTTCGAATTCTGCTTTTTCTCCAGTGGGGGTGTCTTTGCGTAGATATCCATCATGCACATGTCCATTGAAGTCACCACTGGTCATAAATGAAACATAAGGACCGGCATTAATTCTAACACGTTGGCTAAGTTTATAAGCGGCTGTTACTGGAATTGAGAAATAAGAACCTCTATATTTAGTTTTTACTTTTCCTGTCCAGTAGCCTGCTAAAAGTTCGCCGCCATCCCCTATAATTTCCATACTGTAATTCTTTACACGTGCTTTGGCTTCCATACCTTTAGTTTCAAGACGTAATCCTAAAGTCATTCCCCATTTAGAGTCTTTACCAAACCATTTGGTTGTATTGCCTTCTATAGCTAAGCATATAGTAGGGCTATACCCTGTGAGTGCACGTATTTCTGCAGGTAATGGGAGTGGTGAAGCACCTCCAACGTTGAAACCTGCTTTTATTTCATATTCAAGCCCATGTAGTGCAGACCAAATAATACCATGATTCCGTTCTTCTTGGGCTTTTAAAGTGTTGATTGTGCCGATAAAAGCGAGCAGGCCTATAAGTATATACTTTTTCATTTTTTCATTTTTACTTGTTAGTGAAATTTAATAGAACCTCATCAATGTAAAGTGTACTTCCTGGAGCACCTTCGAAATGATCTCCGCGTATACTTGAAGAAAATACAATAGCTAAATTATATTTTCCAGCTTTGAGTTTCTCCATATCTACTGATTTACCAGTACGATATTCAAATGGTAAGTCAAACTTAATCCATTCATCAGTTTCTTTTGCATCTTTAATCCGAGCTACTGATACGATATAAGTATTATCTTCTGCCAATACGTTAGTTCCGTCAAGTGTAGACAATTTTTCATCTGTTTCATAAAATACGGCATAAATATCACAGATATCTTTTTTGTTATCTACAGGTTTACCATCTATTTGGAATGACTTTCCTGCCTTATATTTATAATATCCGGTAATTGAAGTTGGAATATTTGAAAAAGGGGTTCCGAATTTGGTTGAACGGAGAATATCGGTAGGCTTTACTTCAAAACTACCTAAGAATAGATTACCCGCTGCAATTGGCATTCCAAGCAACGAGCCCCAATAACCTGTTTCGCAAGTTGTTAGTTTTAAGCATTTCCCTTCGACGCCATTGTTTGCTTGACTTGTTGGATATTCTTCTGCTTTTGCTTTTACACCGGTAAAAGCAAAGCCGGCATTGCCACTTGCCCAAGTCATGGTTTCTTTCCCTTGTGCATCTGTTTCGTAGAAAATATGGTATTTTCCCTCTGAGTCGAACTTAATATTCTCAAAGTGATACATTGTGTTAGTAATACCTGAGAAAGTTACTCCTACTTCATATTTTTTCTTCCATTTTCCATCTTCAGAAGTTACTTCATAATATTGAGGTGTGGTAAAATCAAGTATAGTTCCACTATTAGGGACAATAGAAGCTCCCGGAGTCAAAGTAAACTTAGGTGCTAATGCGGTTATATCTGTTCCTGTTTTTACAATTAATGTAACTTTCTTGTTTTCGATGATGGGATCACGATTGAGAACATCACCCGGTACAGTGCATGCAATGATGTCTGCTTCTGCATTAGGTGCTTCGTCTTGTATGCAAGAAACCATTATAAAGCCCAGAAAGAAACAGGCTATCAGATTCTTTAATTTCATTCGATTCTGTTTTTGATTAATAATCCTTTTTAGTTTAGTTGATTTTTTGTAAACTTGGCTGCAAAGTTAAGTTTCTTTTTTGAAAAGATACATTTGAACCCCTACAATACAACATTTTATAACGGTCATAATGTTCAGAATGGTGCGTTTTTAGTCTAAAGTCCATGAATCTTTCCATTTGATAACAGGTTTTTCGCCTTCAAAATAAATTGGAAGCCAAATATAACGTCCGTCTATTGCATTTTGGGGTGTCCAACGGTCGCCCATGTATATAAATTGGTCTTTCTTACCCCGCACCGGAAGAATATAAGTACTTTGCGAATGGAAAGTCAGGTCCGCATCCTGACCTACGCAGGGATTCCCTAATTCTTTCCATTCTCCCCAAATGGAGGAAGCTATTGCAGACCGTGCTGCATTAGGACTCCACCCGGTGCATCCGGACATGATAAGGTAATAGTTACCATCCTTCTTAAACATGGCGGGAGCCTCCATAAATCGGTTGATAAAAATTCGGGTGTACTTTCCTGTATAGCCGGTATAAGATGAATCAAGTTCGGCAATATGTAAGGTGCTGTTTTCTTCGGAAGAATAGATGTGATAGGCTTTGCCGTCATCATCGACAAACAGATTCATATCACGTGCCATCTGTCCCCGTTCCATATCGCGTCCCAATATATTGAGGCTGTCGGGATGTGCAGGAAGACTACCACCTGTGCATTGACGTTCTTCTTCGATAGAAGGTCTGCGGGCGGTTTTATGGATCGGTAGTACGTTGACAGGCCATGAACCTGCATTGGGGCGGACGGCTTTTAAGAAGGTGTAAGGGCCTGTCACCCGGTCACTTACGGCGATTCCGCTTAAAGCTCCCGAATATCCGGCTCCTTTGGGCTCGAGATGGAACCACATGACATATTTTTTAGTGTGAGGATTGTATATGACTTTGGGACGCTCAAGGATACATCCTTTAGAAATGATATGTTCGGGGTTATTTTCGATCACTGACAGTGCTATTCCACAATCATTCCAATGATATAGGTTATCGGAAGAGTAGCAATGCACTCCTACATTGGCAACGTTGCCGGTTTCACCTTCTGTTTTGTGTTCGCCAAACCAATAGTAGGTTCCGTTATCGTACAAAATACCTCCACCATGTGCGTTGATATGGACCTGATGATTGTCCGGCCATATTTTTCCGGGAGTGAAGGATTGCCCTTTGGCTGTTTGCGAGAAAAGAAAACATAACAGAAAGAGGGCTTTTAGTGTAAATCCTTTATTCATTGCTCTTTTTTATTAAGTATTTGTAATTGAGAGACAAAGATACATGATAATTCTTAAATAACCAGTAAACCGATTGTAAAACTCTTAACTTGTCCGGGTGGGATATTCTTTAGTTAAATGAATGGTTTATAAGAGGATATTTCCTACTTTTGTGCAAAATATAAACCTTGAATAGATGACTGAGTCAGAAAGAAAACAGATAATTGCTTTAGTGCAGCGGGAAGTGATTCCGGCTATCGGATGTACAGAGCCGATTGCAGTTGCGCTGTGTGTGGCAAAGGCTACAGAAACCTTAGGAGCTAAACCGGAAAAAATAAAAGTATTATTGAGTGCTAACATCCTGAAGAATGCGATGGGAGTGGGAATTCCCGGTACGGGGATGATTGGGTTGCCTATTGCAGTGGCTCTGGGAGCGTTGATCGGAAAGTCGGATTATCAACTTGAAGTGTTGAAAGACAGCTCTCCGGAAGCTGTGGAAGAAGGGAAGAAGTTGATTGATGAAAAGCGTATCTGTATTTCGCTGAAGGAAAACATTACGGAGAAACTTTACATAGAGGTGATGTGTGAAGCCGGTGGAGAGCAGGCTACAGCTATTATTTCCGGAGGACATACTACATTTGTTTATGTAGCCAAAGGAGATGAAATACTATTAAATAAACAGCAGGTTTCCGGTGAAGAAGAGGAAGAAGAGGAACTGGAACTCACTCTGCGGAAAGTGTATGACTTTGCACTGACTGCTCCGCTGGATGAAATCCGTTTTATTCTTGAAACGGCAAGGCTTAACAAGAAAGCTGCCGAACAGTCTTTTCAGGGAGATTATGGTCACGCATTGGGCAAGATGCTTCGCGGAACCTATGAACATAAGATTATGGGCGACAGTGTGTTTTCACATATTCTTTCGTATACATCGGCTGCTTGTGATGCACGTATGGCAGGAGCGATGATTCCTGTTATGAGTAACTCGGGTAGTGGTAATCAAGGTATTTCTGCTACATTGCCTGTAGTGGTTTATGCCGAAGAAAACGGAAAACCGGAAGAGGAACTGATCCGTGCTTTGATGATGAGTCATTTGACTGTGATTTATATTAAGCAAAGTCTGGGACGTCTTTCTGCACTTTGCGGTTGTGTGGTAGCTGCTACCGGTTCCAGTTGTGGAATCACTTGGTTGATGGGAGGCAGTTATGAGCAAGTGGCTTTTGCTGTTCAAAACATGATAGCCAACCTGACCGGAATGATATGTGACGGTGCGAAACCGAGCTGTGCCTTGAAGGTGACGACAGGAGTGTCAACAGCTGTGTTGTCCGCTGTAATGGCTATGGAGAATCGCTGCGTAACTTCGGTAGAAGGAATTATTGATGAAGATGTTGATCAAAGTATTCGCAATTTGACGCGGATTGGATCTCAGGGGATGAATGAAACAGATAAGGTGGTGCTTGATATTATGACTCATAAAGGGTGCTAATGTTAAACAATGTGTTAAAAATCAGAAGATAAGCAGTAAAAGGCTAATTCTTTCATTTTCTTGATATAAAGAACTTTGACGGAATGACGAACTATTAATGCTGAATATATGAAAAATTACTTTGTATGGTTGCTTCTGTTGTTTCCGCTTCTGGCAACCGGTTGTTATGGAGAAGAAGAGAAAGAGGACGGCCCGGGGGATTATATCTGGGATTTCATAAACTATAATATTTATTTTTCGGTGAAGGATGCTGCCGGGGCTAACCTGTTGGACCCGCAGGTTTCATCAAATTTATTGGCTAATGAAATTACGGTGGAATACGAAGGTAAGACCTTTCCGCTGGAAAACTCTGTGGATACGCGGTTTAATATGCCCCGCTCTTTAGGATTAAGAAAAGAGCTACTGGGTAAAGAGAAAAAGCGTGTTCTTTCTTTTGGTGAGTTTTCTCCGGAACATCAATATAAGGGAGAGACTTTTACGATCCATTGGGGAGACGGGACAAAAGACGTGGTGAAATTTGACTTATACATCACCTGGAAGAAACAGGATCCTACGATACATAAGAAACTTTATTTGAATGGTAAGGAATACAGTGAGGAGTCTTTTTTGATAGAGATCATGAAATAGGTGTGCTATACACATTTTGATATAATAAAACGGTGAACATACCATGCATGTGCAGTATGTTCACCGTTTTTTATTTTATAGATAATCGCTCAATTAATGGCAATGCCCGCAACCGCAGCTGTCTCCACAGCTATCTCCGCAGTCGTCACCGCAACCGTCACCACAACTTCCGCAGCTGCAACCACCTTCACCGGTCATCATTTTAACCATTTCCTGGATTTCTTCGTTTGTAGCCGGACGGCTTTCAACAACTTCACCCGCGAAAGTCAAATCTTCACCTGCCAACGGATGGTTCATATCCATTACCACAGTGTCGGCTTTTACCTCAACTACGCTACCGTTCAGGCGCTGGCCTTCTGAATTCATCAGAGGGATGATATTTCCCGGATAGATATGTTCGTTATCGAATTTTCCGTCAATCTCGAAGATGTTTTTCGGAAGATCAATCACATGTTCTTCATCATATTCACCGTAAGCTTCGGCAAAAGGAATGGTAAATTCAAACTTATCTCCTTTATTGAGGTTTGCTATCTGTGATTCAAAAGCTTCAAGCGTAGTACCCAAACCGGAAATGAACTGAAAGGGATGTTCGGCTGTTGCTTCTTCTACTAAATCTTTTTTGCCATCTTCTGTTGTATACAGTTTGTAAGCTACAGTGATGTACTTGTTTTCTGCTGTTTCCATCTGTTCTTTATAATGTTATTAATAAAATTCGGATTTTCCGTGGGGACAAAGATACGAATTAATCATCAGAGATTTGTGGACTGGTATGGAGTTTATTCTTTCGTAGTAGAAATTAATACCTGTTGGCTGATAGGCGGTGATTTTATGAAAATAAGGAATGCCATGTCTCAATTTTACTTAAATGAAAAAAAGTATTTTATTTCGTTATTATATATAACAAAATAAATAAAATGTATAAACGGATTGAGTTGTCAAAGGGTTTTCTTTGTATTATTTATTAATAAGATATTAGTGTGTCTTTTGTTTTTTTACAACATACATAAACCTATGAAAACCTTACTGGACAATTTATCTTCTGATTTACTGCAAAATCAGGTCTTTCAAACAGGATTTAGATTTTTAACCATTGTGAAAGGAAGCCATTTGCCGAAAATGGATAGCAATGTTTTAATTTTTATCATGAGTGGCACTATGAAAGTTTTTTCTGGTGAGAAAGAATTAGCTATTATTGACGAGCGGCATATCTTCTTTTGGGATAAAGAAAATGATCATGTTTGTGAGATGCTTTCAGATACACAAGTCATTCTGTTTGCATTCGGCGATTTAATTGTACATGATTTGCTGACATTTAGGCCTTATGCTTCCTTTCAGGACAAGTCTGCTCTGAAAGGTACAGGACTCAGATTCGCGGAGCCATTGAACTCTTTTCTACAGCTTCTGGTGCTGTATCTGGAGATGAAATTAGATGATGTCTCCTTGTATATAACGAAACGGCAGGAACTGTTTTATATTCTGAATTCTGTTTATAATGAGCAGGAACTTGCAATTTTATTCAGCTCTTTGACGGAACAGTCATCCAAATTCAAAGAACAGATACTGGAAAACTATCTCAGTGCAAAAAATGTAGGCGAGTTGGCCAGTCTGTTAGGATACGGGGTCACCAATTTCCGGGTTAAATTTAAAGAGCAATTCGGAGTATCGGTTTATCGTTGGCTCCTCAATCGGAAATCACAACGAATTATTTATCGCATTACCGTATATGGTGATGAGTTTAGCCAGATTATCGATGACTTTGGGTTTTCGTCTCCTTCACACTTTAATAAATTTTGTAGGTCACAATATGGACTTACACCTTGCGAACTTCGCAAGAAACTGAAAACAAACAATAATTCTTAAATTGGAGCTTATGTTAAAAATTCGTTGTTGTATGGAAACAGAATGTAAAAGAGTCATTCTTTTCCTTTTCTTGTCTCTGCTGTTTTGTAACGGCTTTGCCCAGACAAAAACATCGGTTGGGGCCGATGAACCTCTCAAATCGTATTCCCATTGGTACTTCGGGGCAGAGTATGCTACTCCCTTTTTATTCGGTGATTTTACTTCATTTTCGGCAGATAAAACTTATGTCGGGTCTCAGTTTGGGGGATTTGCAGGCTATCAGATCAATTCGTGGATAGGTATAGAGGCATCCGCACGGACCGGATATACCAGAATGGGCGCAAAATCTTATGCGTCCGATTACCTCCTGAGTGCTGACGGAATGACTTATTATACCAAGCAGGACTTTACTACCTGGAAGTATAAGGATGTGTTTTCGAAAGTACACTTCACCAATCTTGGCTTACAGATGAATCTGAATGTAAATAACTTCTTTGGACCCAACCGGGGCAACCGGCGTTGGACGGTATTGCTGAGTCCTGCTGTTTATGCACAACGTTTCTCTACGGAGTTAGTAAATAAGGCGGATAAGAGCCCGTTGTCAGGCAAAAAGACTGATGACTGGAACTTTGGAGTAGGGGGAGATCTCTCTTTGCGTTATAAGATTTCACGCGCTTTTGACGTACAGTTGCGTACGGGAATTATATGGGGCAATAATAATAAGATGGATGGTGTGTCGACCCTTATCAAGTCAAAAGACCATTTTATGACGAGTGCCGGGCTTTCCTTGATATGGAAAGTTGGTAAGAAGAAACAAGATAATGCCCTTTATGCCTCAAAGCATGTGACAGATATTGCGGTAAGATATATAGAGGAGCGCGCGGTGAACTTACCCACACCTGTTTGCTGTACGGAGGATTCGATAGAGAAGAACCGGATGAAACAGGAAATAGCTTCCTTAAATATGCAGTTGCAGCAAGCGCAAACGGATGCGAAAGAGAGAGTGGAATCCAATCCGGTGCTGGGATTCAATGAGTTGCCTCCTGTCTACTTTAAGAGGGGATCGGCTTATCTGAATGTAGCTTTATACAAAAATGAATTATCCCGCATTGTGGAAACCCTAAAAAAGTATCCTGATCTGAAAGTCATTCTTTTGGGTTATGCCGATCATACGGGTAATCCGGATATTAATCAAAAAATCTCTTTACAGCGTGCGGAGGTGTTGGCAGCTTACCTTGAAAAGAAGGGAATTGACAGCAAACGTATCAACGTGAAAGGAGAGTGTATAGATACGCTTACTTCCGATCCTAACAACTACAGTGTACTTGCCAGGCGAGTTATTGTTGAAATTCAAAAATGAAAACTATGATTAGAAAGAGAATATATCTGTTGTTGTTATTGATTCCGTTGCTGTATGGCTGTAAGGAATCCGATTTCAACGATTTACTTGACAGACAAGGCGATCAGAAGAAAGAACTGCAGGAACTGACAGAGTTATGCAGAAAATTGAATGAAGATATTTATAATCTTCAGGTGATTGTCAATATTGACAAGATAGGAGACAACATCACTCACATTGAGGAGTTGGCGGATGGTACGGGATATACCATCTCCTTTTCCAGAAGTGCCCCGATCACTATTCGTAACGGAAAGAAGGGAAATACGGGTCCCGATGGAGATGCCGGCAAAGACGGTATTGACGGTACGGACGGCAAGGATGGTGTAGATGGTACGGACGGCAAAGATGGCGTAGACGGTGCCGATGGTACGGATGGTAAAGATGGAGAGAACGGCACCGATGGTAAAGATGGTGTGGATGGAACGAATGGCTCCGATGGCAAGGATGGCGTGGATGGAACAGACGGTAAAGATGGAGCTAATGGTACGGACGGAAGCAAAGGAGAACAAGGTGATCCCGGACAGAATCCGGTGGTCGGCATTATGCAGGACCCCACTGACTCGGAATATTACTGGACTGTAAAAGTCGGTTCCGGTGAACCATATTATCTGGCGGACAATGACGGAAACCGGATAAAGGCAGTCTCTGCGGTCCATGATGGACGGACTCCCCGGTTAGGAGTGAAACAGTGGACGGTGGCTGATGGCGGTGACGATAACTATTACTGGACGCAGAAGATAGGGTCCGATCCTGAAACATGGATTGAGGCGGGTGGAAAGAAAATAATTGCCAACGCAAAAGATGCCGTGTCTGTGTTTGAGAAGGTGGAATATAAAGATCCGGATTATATAGAGTTTACTTTAAGTGGGGGAGCAACCCAATTTAAAATACCGGTGGGAAAACCTTCTATTGAGGTGCCGGAGGGACGCAAACTGCTCTTCTTCAGTCGTGGCGAGTCCCGGGTGATTGCTTTCAGTTGTAAGGGTATCTCTAAGGAACGGCTATCGGTAGATGTTCCGGAGGGATGGAAGGCAACGGTTGATTTTGATGCAGGTACACTGGCCCTTGAAGCTCCTTTGGCAGGAGCAGCGGGCGTAGCATTATCCGGAGATGTAGTACTGAGGAGTACGAATACCACAGAAGAAGCAGCACGGAGCTCTTTCGCCGTGAGTATGCTTTATAGGATAATGCTTCCGGATTTCAAAGGCTCTTATGTCTACAACATCCGTCTTTGGGGTAAAAAGGTGGGAGAGCTTTGCCGGGAATATCAGCGGGAGTTAAAGCAGTCTGCAACGATTGTCTATCCTTATCTGACAGGAGGAATTTATGGGGCGGGGCTTATCACGAATACAGGAGGCACGGTGCAGCACGACGGTACGGGCTATCATGCTCCTGCTGCCGATCGGCCGGCAGTCATGTATATCTATACTGAAGACGGGGCGGAATTCTATACCGACAGTTCGTTGAAAGGACGGGAACCGGATTTCGGAGATGGCCTGCAAGCGGAAAAACTGACTGATGTGGATGGTAACACCTATCGCATTGTGAAAATAGGTAAACAGTATTGGACCATGGAAAATTTACGGACGCTTAGTTATCCTGATGGAAGTCCTGTCGAAACTAACTTATCGGGGCATGCTTGGAAAGAAAGTGGATTTGAAGATACAGGTTCAGGTGCTTGTGCCGTGTATGATTATCAGGACGCCTCCGCTACAGGAGCTTTTGCCAATAAAATATCTTATGGCGTTTTGTACAATTGGGTGGCAGCAAAGAAAGTAGTACCCGATGGATGGAAACTTCCTACGGAATCTGATATCGTATCTATATTGCGGGCTTTTCTGGGCACCAATGCCGGTACGTTATTGAAGGAAGCCGGGACAGAACATTGGAATGTTGCCGGCGGAACTGATCTCACTGGTTTTGGCGGTTTCGGAGGGGGATATAGGGCTGCTGACGGTCTTTCGTTTAACGATCTTCAGCAAGCCGGTATCTGGTGGAGTAGCGCCAGCCTGGAGAGTGTCGGTGCTGTATTCAGGTTGTCTGCAACTTCTTCCGAGCTTGGGTTTAATAGTGGAGATAACAATTCGGTGGGGTATAGCGTACGGATTTTGAGAGAAGATTAATCTTTAAAACAGGAAATCATGAAGAGATATAAAAAATATATATTTATCATTTTGTCGGTTTTGTTGGCAGGAGGATGTGTTCAGGAGGACATTAACGAAGCCTTGCGCCGGGAAGCCGAATTGAATGTCCGGATGGGAAAGCTCCGGGAATGGATATCCGATACCAATAATGAAGTACGGCTGCTTGCCACGATAGTGAATACGATACCGACTCATGATTATATTGAAAGTGTGACCGAGTTGCCCGATGGGAGCGGTACACTGATCGTTTTTCATAAAGGGGGAGACATGCTTGTAAAGAATGGCCTGGTAGGGAATAAAGGAGAAAACGGTAATGACGGAACCGATGGCAGTAATGGCAATGATGGTCAGAACGGCGCAGATGGTACGGATGGCAAGGATGGTGTTGACGGTGAAGATGGGGCAGATGGCCAGAATGGCTCGAACGGAACTGACGGAACCGACGGCAGTAATGGCAATGATGGTCAGGACGGCGCAGATGGTACGGATGGCAAAGACGGAGTTGACGGTACTGACGGTAAAGATGGTGTGAAAGGTCCGGCCGGAGATACTCCGTTGATGGGTGCTAAACAGGATACGGATGGTAATTATTACTGGACTGTACAGATAGGTGCCGGAGTGGTAGAGTGGCTGACGGACGGAGAGGGTAATAAAGTGATTATGACTCCGGTAAATGGTATTACTCCATCTGTCGGTATAGCTAAAGATACGGACGGAGAATATTACTGGCAGGTTACTGTCGGAACTGTTACGAAGTGGATGACAGGAGCAAGCGGAGAGAAAATTGTAGCCACCGTGACAGATGGCAGTCAGTCCATCTTTACGTCTGTGAATCCGGGAGATCCGGAGTATGTCATTTTTACAATGACTGACGGAAGTGTCTATAAGGTGGCTAAATTCGCAGATAATAAACTGATATTCAATGAAACGGGACCTCTTTTCTTTCGTCGTGGAGTAGCACTGGACATTCCGTTTGATTGTAGTAGTTTCCGGCAGATAGTAAAGGTGGCAGGAACATGGGATGCTACGATTAATTATCAGCCGAAAGCTTTGCAAGGGGTGCTGACTGTGAAAGCGCCTGCTGCCGGTTCGGCTCTGCCGGCTTCGGAAAGAATAACGATAGAAGGCACAGATGCCTTGGGAAATACTGTCCGGGCAGACATCTTGGTAACGTTGTATTATCGTATTGAGCTCCCGAAGTTCAATAGTTCCCTGGTTTATGATATTTTGATGGAGGGGTTTAAAGTAGGAGAAATATGCCGGGAATATGTGCCGGCTTATTCCACGACGGACCGGGCTACTGTAGTCTATTCTTATAATGCTGCTTCGCGTGTTTTTGGTCCGGGGATTATTCTGGAGAACGGAGCGTCGATACAGCATGACGGAACAGGGTATACTCCGGTTACGGGTAATCCGTCATCTACTGCCATACTGACGGAAAACGGCGGTCAGTATGTAATGCCGGCAGATGGAACAGACGGGCTGGTGAACGGGACTGTTTGCGGGCTGAAAGCTTCCTTGGCTGTCGATGTGCAGGGATATGCTTACCGGGTTGTGAAAATAGGCAGTCTCTACTGGATGGGAGAAAATCTGAAGACAACCCAATTTAATGATGGTACTCCTATTCCTACCGGTTTTGCCACTTCAGAAGCTTGGATGATTCAGTGCGGGTCAGATCTTCCTGCATGTCAGGTCGACCGGGCGGCTAATGCCGATGCTCCGGGTGCTATGCAATATCGCAACCTGTACGGTGTGCTTTACAATCTGTTTGCGATGAAAGGAAATATAGCTCCCCAAGGATGGCATGTTCCTTCTAAAGCAGAACTGCAAGCATTGGTAGACTTTGTGGGGGCAGATGCACGTAAACTGAAATCGACAGCTATTGGGAAAGGGCTCGGAAGTTGGATGGAGAGTGCCGGAATAGAGGGAGACAATCTGACCGGTTTTACTGCTTTACCTGCTAATGCGGTCGAGGGTAGTAATGGCAGTACCGGAGCTTCGGAAACAACAGGGCAATGGTGGTCGACGGAAGCGGATTACCGTATCCGGATGAGTTTTAGGTCCAATTCTGTAGAGCAACTGACTCCCGGTGCTGCCGGGTTGGGCGAAGGTAACAGTATCCGTTGTGTCCGGGATGCAAATTATTAATTTAACTCTAATAAATATGAATCATATAATCAAACTATTGTTTCTCTGTTTGTTCCTCGTTGCTTCCTGTAGCCAGGAAGAGATAAACGAAGTGCTGAAGAATCACGCGGAAATGGAGGAACAGGCAAACTCTATTGAAGAGTTATGTAAAAATATGAATAGGGATATTGTTGCCTTAAAGCTGATCATAGACTCGTCTGAATCCGGTGATTACATTACCGGATTCAACGAACTTGCCGATGGAAGCGGCTATACGATCAGTTTCTTTAAGAGTGGCACCATTGTCATCAAGAATGGCGAGAAAGGAGATGACGGTAAGAAAGGGGAAGACGGTAAAGATGGTCAGAATGGTCAGGACGGCACCGATGGCAAAGATGGTCAGGATGGTACCGATGGCAAAGACGGAGTTGATGGTACCGACGGCAAGGATGGTCAGGATGGTACCGATGGTAAAGACGGGGTTGACGGTACCGACGGCAAAGACGGTCAGGATGGTACCGATGGTAAAGACGGAGTTGACGGTACGGATGGTAAAGACGGTGCGGAAGGAGATAAGGGAAAAAATGGTATAGCTCCCGTCATCACCATGAAAATGAATACGGACGGGCATCTGTATTGGGCTAACAAGGCTCCGGATGGAACTTCTTCTTTTCTTTTGGATAACAACGGGCAAAAGGTCAGAGCTTCGGGAACCGATGGCATTGTTCCGGTCATTGGGGTCAATGCGGCAGGATACTGGACGCTTGACTATGGGAGCGGTCCTGTTGAATTGGAAGATGCTGCGGGTAATCCGATGAAGGCGAAAGGTGCATCCGGCGATCCTATGTTCCGGAAGGTGGTCAGTGAAGACGGTTATATTGTATTTTATCTGAGTGATGGAAAAACTCTTAAAGTGCCGGAATGGCAAGGATCACAGGTCGGACTGGAGACTTCGGAAGTGGCATATTTCCATCGGAGCGAATCCCGGACCTTTGCATTTACTTGCAGTGGCGTGAATAAAGATATTGCTCCGGTATGTACGGCTCCGCGCGGTTGGACAGTTACGGCAAGGTATACATCGGCCACCGATGGCGAAATAACAGTGATTGCCCCTGGTAAAGGTTCGGCTGATGGAGCATTGTCCGGTACTGCTGTCCTCGAACTGACTGCTAAGGATGGTAAGAAATTGCCGGCAACGCTTGAAACTACCTTATTACTTGAATTTAAAGTGCCCGATTCTTCCCGTTCGTTTGTTTATGAACTTTATGTTGAGGGAGTGAAAGTAGGAGAACTATGTCATGAGTTTATTCCCGGTTATTCATTTGGATCGGGTAAAAGTGCCTCGGTCTTTTACCCTTATAATGTTTATAACAAGGCGTTTGGTGAAGGAGTGGTTCTGGACAACGGAGGAAAGGTGGATTATCTGACTACCGTTTATACGCCGGGTACTAATACGGAGCCATTCACCTCTTTGTTTACCGAAGACGGAGTAAATTTTATTACCGGTGATTATATCGGTTACTCGGGCAATCAGGCAAGCGGACTCCGTCCTTATCAGGCTACCGACAATGAAGGCAACTCGTATCGGGTGATGAAAATCGGTACACAGTATTGGATGGCAGATAATTTGAGGACAATAACAAACAGTGTAGGAGCTATTTCTCCGGAGTGGAGAAAAGATGCTAACCCGAGATATGCTGTATATGGTTTCCCCGCTGGAATTACGGAAGATAGCCGGACCATTCGCAATCAATATGGACTGTTGTACAATGCAGGTGTGTTTTCCAGTGGCACGTCCTTGGTCCCTAAAGGCTGGAAAATACCGAATCATTTGAGAGACTGGGATACATTGCGGGATTTCTTAGGTGGGGATCCTAAAGTAGCCGAGGCATTGAAGATTGCCGGATTTGTCGGGAAACCCGGTGGACGGCGCAATGCTGATGAGCCTTTTGCTTTCCAAGAAAAAGATGAAGTCGGGTATTGGTGGTTTGACAGTGTTGATGGGAATGATTGCTGGGCACTCTCCGTCAATCCTTCGAATGTAGCCGTATCACAATGTACGAATACATATAGTCGTGGCTTCGGATTTAGTATACGTTTTATTCGTCAGTAATATGCCATTGTTTACTTTGAAACTTTAAACTCTTGTTGCAAAAACATCCGGGTGTTATTGTGTGAAACATCCGGATGTTTTGTATTATAACATGGGAATGTTGTATCGTGAAACATCCCCATGTTTTATTGGTTTGACTTTAATCTAATCTTTCCGCTCTTTTCTTTTTCCTTGATTTCTATTGATGTTTCTTTGTTTTCTTCCTTGAAGAGTTGTCGCATAATTGGTATGTTTGTGCTGTTTATATTCAATTTGTATATATTCTGAAAGCGGATTTTTATAAGGAATAGTTCGGAATATAGTATTCTGAATGATAAATGCGTATTTAATGATGGGCTTTGCTTACAATTATTTTGTTTTGAGTGATTTTTTTCTTCAATTTGTTTGGAGTTTATAAAAAAGCACTTACCTTTGCAGCACATAAAGAAAGAAAAACAGAAGTTATGAATAATCATACATCAATTAACCTGGCAGTCCTGCATATTATTCGCGTCGTGGTGATTCCATCAAGAGCGTGAGAAAGGTTATGTATGTATTCGTACAGATAGAAGATATGATTTAGAGCCTTTCTCACTACGGTGGGAAAGGCTCTTTACTTAAAAGGAATATTGAAATGAAAAAGCAGTTACGCAGTTCGTTCAGCACACAAGGCCGTCGCATGGCGGGTGCCCGGGCACTTTGGGCAGCCAACGGTATGAAAAAAGAGCAATTAGGCAAACCTATCATTGCCATCGTCAATTCGTTCACTCAGTTTGTTCCGGGACATGTACATCTACATGAAATAGGCCAGCTGGTGAAAAAAGAAATTGAGAAGCTGGGATGCTTTGCTGCAGAGTTCAATACGATTGCCATTGATGATGGCATTGCTATGGGGCACGACGGAATGCTCTATTCCCTTCCCTCCCGGGATATCATTGCCGATAGTGTAGAATATATGGTGAATGCCCATAAAGCGGATGCCATGGTGTGTATCAGCAATTGTGACAAAATCACTCCGGGAATGTTGATGGCGGCTATGAGGCTGAATATTCCTACTGTATTTGTATCCGGAGGCCCGATGGAAGCCGGTGAATTGGACGGGCAGCATTTGGACCTGATTGACGCGATGATTAAGTCGGCCGACGAAAGTGTGAGCGATGAAGAAGTTTCCAAAATTGAGAATCGGGCCTGTCCCACTTGCGGGTGCTGTTCAGGGATGTTTACTGCCAACTCGATGAACTGCCTCAACGAAGCGATCGGTCTGGCACTCCCCGGAAACGGAACGATTGTGGCGACTCATGCCAACCGTACACAATTGTTCAAAGATGCTGCGAAACTGATTGTGGAAAATACCTATAAATATTATCGGGACGGTGATGAAAGCGTACTTCCCCGGAGCATTGCCACCCGTGAGGCATTCCTGAATGCCATGACGCTGGACATCGCGATGGGAGGATCTACCAATACGGTACTCCATCTGCTGGCGGTAGCTCATGAAGCAGGAGCGGACTTTAAAATGGATGATATCGATATGCTTTCGCGCAAAAGCCCGTGCCTGTGCAAGGTAGCGCCGAACACTCAGAAGTATCACATTCAGGATGTGAATCGTGCCGGGGGTATTATGGGGATTATGGGACAACTTGCCAAAGCAGGATTGATAGATACATCTGTGGCCCGTATCGATGGGATGACATTGGGTGAAGCAATTGATAAATATGATATAACAAGCCCGAACGTGTGTGAAGAGGCTATTAAGAAGTATAAGAGTGCGGCTGCCGGGAAGTTCAATTTGGTGCTCGGCTCTCAGGACGTCTATTACAAAGAACTGGATACGGATCGTACCGAAGGGTGCATTCGCGATATGGAACATGCATATAGCAAAGACGGAGGACTGGCCGTACTGAAAGGAAATATAGCTCAGGATGGTTGTGTGGTGAAAACAGCGGGTGTGGATGAGAGCATCTGGAAGTTTACCGGTCCGGCAAAGGTCTTCGATTCACAGGAAGCCGCCTGCAATGGGATACTCGGAGGAAAAGTTGTCAGCGGAGATGTAGTCGTCATCACGCACGAGGGTCCGAAAGGAGGTCCCGGTATGCAGGAGATGCTTTATCCCACCTCTTATATTAAATCGCGCCATTTGGGCAAGGAGTGTGCGCTGATTACCGACGGCCGTTTCAGTGGCGGTACATCGGGACTCAGCATTGGTCATATCTCTCCCGAAGCGGCCGCCGGAGGTAATATCGGGAAGATCAAGGATGGTGATATCATCGAAATCAATATCCCCGAACGGACTATCAACGTGCGACTGACCGATGAAGAACTGGCTGCACGTCCGATGACTCCGGTCACTCGTGAACGCTATGTGCCTAAGAGTCTTAAAGCGTATGCCAGCATGGTAAGCTCTGCCGATAAAGGGGCGGTGAGACTGATTGATTAACTATGGGGTTGTTTCAATCGAAATCATAAATCGTTAAATTGTAAATTTTAGTACATGAGTAAAGATATAATTTCAGGCGGTGAAGCATTAATGCGTTCTTTGGAATATCATGGTGTAAAGACGATCTTTGGTTATCCCGGAGGTTCCATCATGCCGGTATTCGATGCCTTATATGACCATAGGGAGACTTTGAATCACATTCTGGTTCGCCATGAACAGGGAGCGGCACATGCTGCTCAGGGGTTTGCCCGTGCTTCGGGTGAAGTAGGGGTTTGTCTGGTGACAAGTGGCCCCGGAGCTACTAATACCATTACCGGTATTGCGGATGCGATGATTGACAGTACACCGATTGTGGTGATTGCCGGACAGGTGGGAACGGCTTTTCTCGGTACGGATGCTTTTCAGGAAGTCGACCTGGTAGGTATTACACAACCGATCACAAAGTGGAGTTATCAGATTCGCCGTGCCGAAGATGTTCCGTGGGCAGTGGCCCGTGCTTTTTATATTGCCAAAAGCGGCCGCCCGGGACCGGTAGTGCTTGACTTCGCGAAAAATGCTCAGGTGGAGAAGGCGGAATATTTTCCTACAAAGCTTGATTTTATACGCAGCTATGTGCCTGTACCCGAGACTGATCCGGAGGCTGTGAAAGTAGCTGCCGAATTAATTAACGGTGCGGAACGGCCGTTGGTATTGGTAGGTCAGGGTGTAGAGTTGGGCAATGCTCAGCAGGAACTGCGTGCTTTTATCGAAAAAGCAGGCATGCCCGCCGGATGTACGCTGCTGGGACTGTCGGCCTTGCCGACTGAACACCCTCTGAATAAAGGTATGTTGGGAATGCATGGTAATCTCGGACCGAACATGAACACCAATAAATGTGATGTCTTGATCGCTGTCGGTATGCGTTTTGACGACCGTGTGACCGGCAATCTGGCCACCTATGCTAAACAGGCTAAAGTGATTCATTTTGATATTGATCCGGCTGAGGTGAATAAGAATGTACATGCGGATGTGGCAGTACTGGGTGACTGTAAAGAAACACTTGCCGCGGTAACGGCATTGCTTCAACCCAATGAGCATAAAGAGTGGCTGGATAGTTTCCTGCCTTATGAACAGGTGGAAGAAGAAAAGGTGATCCGTCCGGAATTGCACCCGATGGGCGATACGCTTTCAATGGGAGAAGTGGTGCGTGCAGTAAGCGATGCAACGAATCATGAAGCAGTATTGGTAACTGATGTAGGGCAGAACCAGATGATGTCTGCCCGATACTTTAAATACTCAAAGGATCGTAGCATTATTACCTCCGGAGGGCTCGGCACTATGGGATTCGGGCTTCCTGCCGCTATCGGTGCTACTTTTGGCCGACCGGACCGTACGGTTTGTGTATTTATGGGTGACGGTGGTTTGCAAATGAACATTCAGGAGTTGGGAACCATTATGGAACAGAAGGCACCGGTTAAAATCATCGTATTGAATAATAATTTTCTGGGAAATGTACGCCAATGGCAGGCAATGTTTTTTAACCGTAAATATTCGTTTACACCCATGTTGAATCCTGATTATATCAAGATTGCTTCTGCTTACGATATACCGGCCAAAAGGGTTTTCACCCGTGAAGAACTGGCTGATGCGATAGAGGAAATGATTGCGACAGAGGGTCCGTTCCTGTTGGAAGCTTGTGTGATTGAAGAGGGGAATGTATTGCCGATGACTCCTCCGGGAGGTTCGGTTAATCAGATGTTGTTGGAATGCTAATAATTTAGAGGTTATGGATAAAACATTATATACGTTAATTGTTCATTCAGAGAACTTTGCTGGATTGTTGAATCAGGTTACGGCGGTATTTACCCGTCGGCAGATTAATATAGAAAGTCTGAATGTTTCGGCTTCTTCCATCAAGGGGGTACATAAGTACACCATTACAGCCTGGACTGACAAGGATACGATTGAGAAGGTTGTCAAGCAGATCGAGAAGAAAATAGACGTGCTTCAGGCGCATTATTTCACTGAAGATGAAATTTATTTCCATGAAATAGCACTTTACAAAGTGTCTATGCCGGAATTTCAGTCACAACCGGAGGCGTCGAAAGTGATCCGTCGTTACAACGCACGGATTGTAGAAGTTAATCCGGTATTTGCCATTGTCGAGAAGAATGGAATCAGTGAGGAAATTACTTCCCTCTACGAAGAATTGAGCGTATTGAACTGTGTGTTGCAGTTTGTGCGTTCGGGGCGGGTGGCCATCACTACCAGTTGTTTTGAACGCGTGAACGAATTTCTGGCAGATCGTGAAACCAAATATAACTTAAGCAAAGGAGAGGAAAAGTAGATGAGTGATGCGAATAAGATAGGAAGTTATAAGTTTATTGCGGAACCTTTTCATGTCGACTTCAAGGGGCGTTTGACAATGGGGGTGCTCGGTAATCATCTGTTAAATTGTGCCGGTTTTCATGCCAGTGAACGTGGGTTTGGGATTGCTACACTGAATGAAGACAATTATACCTGGGTACTGTCCCGTCTGGCCATCGATTTGGAAGAGATGCCTTATCAATATGAAGAGTTTACCGTACAGACGTGGGTGGAGAATGTATACCGTCTTTTTACAGACCGTAATTTTGCTATCCTGAACAAAGATGGCAAGAAGATCGGGTATGCCCGTTCGGTATGGGCGATGATTAATTTGAATACCCGTAAACCTGCCGATTTGCTGACGTTGCATGGCGGCAGTATCGTGGATTATGTATGTGACGAACCTTGCCCTATTGAGAAACCTTCGCGTATCAAATTGACAACAGACAAGCCTTCTGCTAAGTTGACCGCTAAGTATAGTGATATTGATATCAATGGTCATGTGAACAGTATTCGTTATATAGAGCATATCTTGGATTTATTCCCCATTCAATTATATATGAGGAAACAAATTCAGAGGTTTGAAATGGCCTATGTGGCGGAGAGTTATTACGGTGACGAACTTTCTTTTTTTGAAGAGGAGGTGAACGAAGATGAGTATCACGTAGAGATAAAGAAAAACGATTGTGAAGTGGTTTGCCGCGCAAAAGTGAAGTTTGTATAGTTTAAAATATAATAGGATGAAAAAAATAGTTTTTCTTTTACTGCTTTTTGTTTCTTGCCGGGTGGGTGCCCAGCAGTTTCATTTGATTCCTAAAGTTGGTTTGAACTTGGCCAACACTACCGGAGAAGTGGATTCTAAAGTACGTCCCGGACTTAATGTGGGATTGGGTGGCGATGTGATGCTGACTGAACGGTTCGGAATAGAAGCAGGAGTGTACTACTCAATGCAGGGAAGTAAATATAACGGTAATGGGGTTTCTTATACGGACAAGTTGGATTATATAAACATCCCGGTATATGCGAAAGAATTCATATATAAAGGATTGTATCTATTCGGAGGTCCGCAGTTTAGTTTTAATGTGAACTCAGAGAATAAAGCATCTTCCGATCATGCGACCACAGTTATAGGTATGAACGTGATTCGTACGTTTGATTGTGGTGTGGGACTTGGTGCCGGATATCAGTTTGAGCGTGGCTTGCTGGTTTCTCTTAACTATAATATCGGATTGATTAATGTAAACAAAGCGTGGGCAAGTAATTCTAATCCGAAAGCAAACAATAGTGTGGTGCAGCTTAATGTAGGCTGGCGGTTTGCACTATAATAAATAAAGAGTATAAGTTTAATTATTAATAATCGGTTTTGCTTCCTAAATGAGATGAAGCAGGACTTTTAAAACAAAAAAGAAAAATGGCACAATTGAATTTTGGCGGTGTTACGGAGAATGTAGTAACCCGTGAAGAATTTCCTTTGGAAAAAGCTCGTGAAGTATTGAAAAATGAAACAATCGCTGTTATCGGTTACGGTGTGCAGGGACCGGGTCAGTCACTGAATTTGCGTGATAACGGTTTCAATGTGATCGTTGGTCAGCGTCCGGGAAAAACATATGAGAAAGCAGTGGCAGACGGCTGGGTTCCGGGTGAAACACTGTTCGGCATCGAAGAGGCTTGCGAGAAAGGTACTATTGTGATGTGTCTGTTGTCAGATGCTGCCGTAATGTCTGTATGGCCTACTATCAAACCTTACCTGACTGCCGGAAAAGCGCTTTACTTCTCTCATGGTTTTGCAATTACCTGGAGTGACCGTACCGGTGTCGTTCCACCGAAAGATATCGATGTGATCATGGTTGCTCCCAAGGGATCGGGCACTTCACTTCGTACGATGTTCCTTGAAGGCCGTGGACTGAACTCTTCATACGCTATCTATCAGGATGCTACCGGAAGAGCTATGGAGAGAACCATTGCATTAGGTATTGGAGTTGGTTCAGGATATTTGTTTGAGACTACTTTCGTTCGTGAAGCTACTTCTGACCTTACAGGCGAACGCGGTTCGCTGATGGGAGCTATACAAGGACTGCTGCTGGCCCAGTATGAGGTTTTGCGTGAAAACGGTCATACTCCATCTGAAGCATTTAACGAAACTGTAGAAGAGCTGACTCAGTCATTGATGCCTTTGTTTGCTAAGAATGGTATGGATTGGATGTATGCCAACTGTTCTACGACAGCTCAGCGTGGTGCTCTTGATTGGATGGGCCCGTTCCACGACGCAATCAAGCCCGTTGTTCAGAAATTATATAATAGTGTCAAGACAGGTAATGAAGCACAAATTTCTATTGATTCCAATTCAAAACCGGATTATCGTGAGAAACTGGAAGCAGAACTGAAGGCATTACGTGAAAGCGAAATGTGGCAGACAGCCGTAACAGTTCGTAAACTTCGTCCGGAAAATAATTAATCGGAATATACAAGTTTTGATAAGAGGGAGAATGATTGTTCTTCCTCTTTTTATTTTATTGGTATTTAGTGTATTGTGTATTTTGGATGAAGCGTGTATGTTGTATAATATGAAAAATAAGTATGCTTGTTGGATAAATGTATCAAGTTTTATATATACCTTTGTAGTCTAATTCACAAACAAACTATTTGTCAATATGAAAAATCGTGTTTATGCAACGAAAAAGATGCTGGGAGTATTACTAAGTACTCTTTTATTGGGATGCGTGGTTGTGGGATGTATTGATGAGAAAGATCATTATAAACCAGATGAAAAACCGTCCGGGGTAGCTAATTCCTTTGATTTTGCAACTACACAAGATGTTCAATTGGATCTGAAGTATGATATTCCTGCAGAGAATTATCAGGTATTATTTGAACTTTATTTTGAGAATCCGTTGACAACTGATGCTGACGGACAGGTTGTGAAACGCACTGATATCGACCCCAAGGTTGTGAGAATGACTGATGGAACCGGAGTATATCGTGCCAAAGAAACAATCCCGGCTTATGGCGAGGAAGTATATATTTATACCTCTTATATCGGAGTACCTATGTTGTATAAAACTAAAATAGAAGGGAATACAATAATGGCTGATATAAACTGGGATACGGCTGCCGAAGCATCTGTGCAGACGCGTGTAGGTGGTGAGTATCAAACGGTGCCTGAAGGATTTTATACTTTGGGCAGTTGGGATATAAAAGGACGGCCTAACTATTTGGATAATGAAGGTGTTATTGAATTGACGCCCGCATTTTACAGAACAATTAATAAAACTATACCGGAGGATGGAAACTGCCCTCAGAAATATCGCCAGTCGGTTGATTTTATGATTAATGACGAACATGGTGCCGAAGTGAAGGTGCGTTTTATCGGAGGGACAAGTGCGGCATATAGTGCGTTTGGCTATTATTGCTATTCGGAAGGGGCAAATGTCGCTCAGATTCGGAAAGCTAAAAAGTACGTTGTATTCCCCAACACCAAAACAGGAGTCGGTATTAAAGGCGGGGAGTGTGTAAAACTACATTATATTGATGCTGACGGAGAAGATAAGGGAACTGTATTCCCAAAAGGGACTAAAATAGGCTGGTTTATTAGTAATGATGCTTTTACGAGAAACGGGACGACTACTAATGGCAATGTAGGTAAAGGACGGGGAATGTTCTATTCAACTACTGCATTAAATGATAAAGGACGTAAGCATACAGCTGCATTTAAAATAAATGAATTTATTGTATTATCGTTTGAAGATTGGACAAGTCAAGATTATAATGATGTTATGTTTAATGTCTGGTCAAATCCGATAGAGGCTATTATCCCTCCCGATATGCCCTCGGTTGATCCGGAAGATCCGGACGATCAGTCAATAGCCTATAAAATGACGTATAAAGGAATTTTGGCTTTTGAAGATAATTGGCCTTCTAAAGGTGATTATGACCTGAATGATGTGATTGTGAAATATAATTCGGTTTTGAGTTTTAACACCAAAAATCAGGTACTTTCTACTGAAGATACTTTTACTGCTATGTGGTCGGGAGCGTTATTTAAGAATGGCTTTGCTTACCAAATGAATACAGAAAGGGCAAATGTAGAAGAGTGTGACTTCATCGAGGGTAAATCGGCTTGGGGAAGTCAGGGGTTGGATAATGAATTAAGCCAGGCTACTGTTGCTGTATTTGCCAATGCTATTGAAGAGACCGGTAGTAATACAAAGACCTCTGTATTCAAGATACGGAATAAATTTAAGCAACCTGTAGATCATGAAACTTTTGGAGTGGCTCCCTACAATTCATTCATCTTCTTGCACCAGAATACAGGCAAGGATCGTACGGAAGTACATTTGGTAAACCATAAACCAACTGATAAGGTAAATACAGCTCTCTTTGGAAGCCAGCAGGATTTATCGGATACAGACAAAGGGATCTATTACGTGTCAGACCAGAATTATCCGTTTGCTATTCATTTGGCAGATGTTGAAACATTCAATACGGAAGAGAAGGAATCTATTGATCAATCATATCCGCGTTTTGCTTCATGGGCAAAATCAGGTGGAAAGACAGATAAGGATTGGTATTTGGAGAAATAAGCAGACTGCTGCTTTATTGTAAACGAGGTTGTCAAAACTCATCACAGAGAACACAGAGTAGCACAGGGGTAATTTAAGTTGTTGATTATTAGTAAAATACTCTGAGGTACTCTGTGTTATTCTGTGGTGAGTTTTGACATAACTTCGTTTTTTTGTTATCGGTATTTTTATGAATTTTGCCTGAGTCCATTGATATACTCAATTAACTTTCTGTAGAAAGCGTGTTTGCTCATGGTTGTGGCATCACCCAATATTACCAGTTTCATTCTGGCACGGGTGATGGCTACGTTCATTCGCCTTAAGTCATTGAGAAATCCGATCTGTCCGTTTTCATTGGCTCGTACCAAACTGATAAAGATAACATCACGTTCTTGTCCCTGAAAACCATCTACTGTGTTGACAGTGATTCGGTTACGGTAGGGGCGAAAGAATGGATTTCCTTTTATTTTATTCCGTAAATATTGTACTTGGGCCTTATAAGGTGAAATAAGTCCAAAGTCTATACACTCTTCTGCCACTCGGTTTTCTCCGATTTTGCGGATATAATTTTCCAGTTCTTGCAACAGCAGATTGGCTTCCGGTTTATTGATACGTCCGAAACTTTCTCCAACGAACTCTTCATGAAAGTCCATTTCCGAAGTATCGATCCAATTTATGGGAGTGTCCAGCTCGAGTATTCCCCGGTGAGAAATTTCCGGTGCGGCTTCCAGCTCACCTTGATAGAACCAGGCGGAAGGAAACTGCATGATGGAGCGATGCATGCGATATTGTATTTTCAGCAGAGAAACGGCTTCTTGCTTGTTCATTACGACTTTTTCCATTAATGTGCGGTCTAAACCGCTTCGCGCGGCCTCCATACATTTAATGGTCGGAGGGAGTTGGCAATGATCTCCTGCGAGGATTACACGGTCTGCTTTTCGGATAGCTATCCAGCAGGCAGCTTCCAGGGCTTGTGCGGCTTCGTCGATAAAGAGGGTGCTGAAATGCCGTCCGGTGAGAATCCGGTGATTACTGCTGACCAGTGTAGATGCAATGACACGGGCACTGGAAAAGAGGTCTTCGTTGATTAGTATTTCAAGTTCAGTGGCACGTTCTTTCAGGCGGAGTATTCGGTTACGTGTGGATTCGCGTTCAGAATATCCTCCTTTACGCAGATGATTCCCCATGTCACGAATGGATTTACGAATACCCCATAACTCGGTATATGCCGGATGACTTTCGAAACGGCGTTCGTAGGTAAACGAAAGCATTTTGTCGTTTACCCGGCTGGGATTGCCGATGCGTAGTACAGGCACTCCGCGGTCTACCAACTTTTCTGCAATCCAGTCGACGGCTGTATTACTTTGCGCACATACCAGCACTTGGTTTTCACGATGCAGTGTTTCGTAGACAGCTTCTACGAGGGTAGTGGTTTTACCTGTTCCCGGAGGTCCGTGTACGATAGCCACGTCTTTGGCACGTAGCACTTTGTTAACGGCTTCCTCTTGTGTGATGTTCAGCCAGGGGAAGCGTACCGGATATATCTCTCTCCATTGCGAAGGTTGTTTACTAAGTAAGATATCACGTAGTTGGGCGAGGCGATTACCTTTCGCACGAATCACGTCTTCCAAGGCTTCGAACATACTGCGGTAGGAAGTCTCATCGAAATACAACTGTACCCCCAGTCTGTCTGCTCCTTGTATTTCAAGAAGTGCACCTGCTCCGGGTACCACGACTACCATACGCTCTTCATCTGCATAGCTTACGGTGTAGATGGAATTGAAATAATGTATGCTGCCATCATAGCCCTGTTCGAAAAAGCAGACAGGACGTCCGAATTCAAATGCATGTTCTATCTCTTTATCTTCTTGACGTTCTATTTCTATCACAAGTTGGTTCAGCGAATTATAAAAACTTCTGCCTGTACTGACGGGATACCAGCAAAGCCCTCGCTTCACTTTCCTCGCAATGCCCATCGTTTCTGTCTGCTTGCGAAATTCTTCTTTTTCATATTCATATTCCATACGTAGCAAAAGCTGTTGGCGTTGAAGATCGCTAAGCGGGGAAGAAGAGTTTGTATTATAATCGTTCATGTTAATGGGGTGCGGGTTAAATTTCCGGCAAAGATAACAAATCTGTTTCCGGATTGGAATAAACATTTCAATTTGTTAAACCTTTCTTTCGTATAATTGGTTATAATAAATAGAAGAACAGATAAAACCAGAATTGTTATGGTATATGATTTGAATATGTTAAAGAGCTTCTATACATCCTATAAAGGGAAAATGGAGCATGTTCGTGCAGCACTGAAGCGTCCTTTGACGTTGGCTGAAAAGATTTTGTATGCACATTTGTATAATGTGGCGGATTTAAAGAATTATGAACGGGGAGAGGACTATGTCAATTTTCGTCCGGACCGTGTTGCAATGCAGGATGCAACGGCTCAAATGGCCTTGTTGCAATTTATGAATGCCGGGAAAGATACAGTGGCAGTACCTTCCACGGTACACTGCGATCATTTGATACAAGCTTACCGGGGTGCTGAACGTGACATTGAAACAGCCACACAAACCAACCGGGAGGTGTATGATTTCTTGCGTGATGTTTCCTCTCGTTATGGCATTGGTTTCTGGAAGCCGGGAGCGGGCATCATTCATCAGGTGGTGCTTGAGAATTATGCTTTTCCGGGTGGGATGATGGTCGGTACCGACTCGCATACCCCGAATGCCGGAGGGCTCGGAATGGTGGCGATCGGTGTAGGTGGTGCCGATGCTGTGGATGTGATGACAGGTATGGAGTGGGAACTTAAGATGCCGAAATTGATCGGGGTACGTCTGACAGGAGAGTTGAATGGATGGACAGCTCCCAAAGATGTCATACTGAAATTGGCTGGTATCCTGACCGTGAAAGGAGGAACAAACGCTATTATCGAATATTTTGGATCGGGTACGGCTTCGTTATCGGCCACGGGAAAAGCTACAATCTGTAATATGGGTGCTGAAGTAGGAGCTACTACCTCTCTTTTCCCTTATGATGAACGTATGGCTGTTTATCTGAAAGCAACCGGACGCGAGGAAGTGGCTGTGATGGCCGACAGTGTAGCTGCCGATTTGCGTGCAGACGACGAAGTAATGGCACGTCCGGAAGATTTTTATGACCGGGTTATCGAAATAAATCTTTCAGAGTTGGAACCTTATATTAATGGTCCGTTTACTCCGGATGCCGCCACTCCTATTTCAGAATTTGCTGAAAAGGTAGTAATGAATGGTTATCCCCGGAAAATGGAAGTAGGTTTGATAGGTTCCTGTACCAACTCTTCTTATCAGGACATCAGCCGTGCGGCTTCCGTAGCCCGGCAGGTGAATGAGAAGAACTTGGGAGTGGCATCACCACTGATTGTAAATCCGGGTTCCGAACAGATCCGTGCGACAGCCGAGCGTGACGGTATGATGGATGTATTTGAAAAGATGGGTGCTACTATCATGGCTAATGCCTGCGGTCCTTGTATCGGCCAGTGGAAACGCCATACAGACGATCCGACCCGTAAAAACTCTATTGTGACTTCATTTAACCGCAATTTTGCCAAACGTGCTGACGGTAACCCGAATACTTTTGCTTTTGTGGCTTCACCCGAGATTGTTCTGGCACTGACTATTGCCGGCGATCTTTGTTTCAACCCGTTGAAAGACCGTTTGGTTAACCATGACGGTGAAAAGGTGAAACTTAGTGAACCTACGGGGGATGAACTGCCATCTGCCGGATTTGTTGCCGGCAATCAGGGATATCAGGCTCCTACGGGTGAGAAAGCTGAGATTAAGGTTGCTCCGGATTCTCAGCGTTTACAGTTACTGACTCCTTTCCCTGCATGGGACGGCAATGATTTTCTCAATATGCCGCTGCTTATCAAAGCACAGGGAAAATGCACCACAGATCATATCTCGATGGCAGGTCCCTGGCTTCGGTTTCGTGGCCATTTGGAAAACATTTCCGATAATATGTTGATGGGAGCGGTGAATGCATTCAATGGCGAAACGAATAAGGTCTGGAACCGTTTGACCAATACATATGAAACAGTTTCGAGTACCGCAAAACAGTATAAAGCGGATGATATCTCTTCCATTGTAGTAGCCGAAGAAAATTATGGAGAGGGGTCAAGTCGTGAGCATGCTGCCATGGAACCGCGTTTTCTGAATGTGAAGGTGATTCTGGCCAAAAGCTTTGCCCGCATTCATGAAACCAATCTGAAAAAACAGGGTATGTTGGCCGTTACTTTTGTAGATAAAGCCGATTATAACCGGATTCGTGAGCAAGATTTAATCTCGGTAGTTGGATTAAAAGAGTTTTCGCCCGGACATAACCTGGAGGTGATTTTGCATCACGAAGATGGCACTGAAGAACGGTTTGCGGTACAGCATACTTACAATGAACAGCAGATTGACTGGTTCCGAGCTGGATCGGCTTTGAACGCCAAATAGCTTGTAGATAGCTTTCCGGGACTTGTTTTAGGTTTTAAATCAATAAATCTTTGGTTTTAAACCAATGGAACCTGACTTTGGAACACGATTGGAGGAGTATATAAAAAAATAAATCAATGAGTAAAATTACCAAACAGAAAGATGGGGGATTGTTGGTGCCGGATGTACCGACAATACCTTTTATAACAGGTGATGGAGTAGGGGCGGAAATCACTCCTGCCATGCAGGCAATAGTAAATGCGGCGGTAGATGTATCGTATGGTGGCAGCCGTCATATCGAATGGAAAGAAGTATTGGCCGGTGAACGTGCTTTTCGGGCAACGGGTTCATGGTTACCTGATGAAACGATGGAGGCTTTTAAGGAATATCTGATCGGCATCAAAGGACCGTTGACAACTCCGGTCGGCGGGGGAATCCGTTCGTTGAATGTGGCTCTCCGCCAGACGCTCGACTTATACGTTTGCTTGCGTCCGGTGCGCTGGTTTCGTGGAGTGGTGTCTCCCGTCAAAGAGCCTGAGAAGGTGAATATGCACATCTTTCGTGAAAACACGGAAGATATCTATGCCGGGATCGAGTGGGAAGCAGGTACTCCGGAGGCAAGAAAATTCTATAAGTTTTTGCACGATGAGATGGGAGTCAGTAAAGTACGTTTTCCCGAAACCTCTTCTTTCGGGGTGAAGCCGGTTTCGCGTGAAGGTACAGAGCGTCTGGTACGTGCCGCGTGCCGCTATGCATTGCAGCATGAACTGCCTTCGGTCACTTTGGTGCACAAAGGCAATATCATGAAATACACCGAAGGAGGTTTTAAAAAATGGGGATACGAGTTGGCTGAACGTGAGTTTGCCGATGCGATTGCTTCAGGCAAACTGGTGATTAAAGATTGTATCGCTGATGCCTTTTTGCAGAACACTCTCTTGATTCCTGAAGACTATTCGGTTATCGCCACTTTGAATCTGAACGGAGATTATATTTCCGATCAGTTGGCAGCCATGGTAGGAGGTATCGGTATCGCGCCGGGAGCCAATATCAACTATGACTCCGGACATGCCATTTTTGAGGCTACCCATGGGACGGCTCCCAACATTGCCGGAAAGGGAGTAGTCAATCCTTGTTCATTGATACTTTCAGCCGTCATGATGCTTGAATATCTGGGCTGGCAGGAGCCTGCCGACCTGATTGTAGAGGCGCTTGAAGCCAGTTTTGCCGAAGGGAAAGCCACCAATGACCTGGCGCGCTTCATGCACAAAGGGCAGCCACTTTCTACCTCCGAATTTACAGAAGAAATCATTAACCGAATTAAAAATTAATACCTTCAGGACATGAAAAAAGAATATTTGATTTATAAACTTTCCGAGGCAATGAAAGATTGTACCCGGATTGACACCGATTTATTTCCGAAGTTTGACGTAAAACGGGGGCTTCGTAACGAAGACGGTACAGGTGTGTTAGTCGGACTGACTAAGATTGGTAATGTCGTAGGTTATGAGCGAATTCCCGGAGGGGGATTGAAGCCTATTCCCGGAAAGCTGTTCTATCGGGGATATGATCTGGAAGACTTGGCACATGCCATTCTGAAAGAAAAACGTTTTGGATTTGAAGAAGTTGCTTATTTATTGTTATCCGGCAGTTTGCCCGATAAAGAAGAACTGGCTTCGTTTAGGGAACTAATCAATGATAATATGCCTTTGGAACAAAAAACCAAGATGAATATCATTGAACTTGAGGGGAACAATATTATGAACATTTTGGCTCGCAGTGTACTTGAAATGTATCGTTTTGATTCCAATCCGGATGACACTTCACGTGATAACCTGATGCGTCAGAGCATTGATCTGATCTCAAAGTTCCCCACAATCATCGCTTATGCCTTCAATATGTTGCGTCATGCCACTTTCGGCCGTTCGTTACACATCCGTCATCCGCAGGAGAATTTGTCGATTGCCGAGAATTTCCTTTATATGCTGAAACGGGATTATACCGAACTGGACGCGCGTACACTTGACCTTTTGCTGGTGCTCCAGGCGGAACACGGAGGAGGTAACAACTCTACTTTTACGGTTCGTGTAACTTCATCTACCGGTACAGATACATATTCGGCTATTGCCGCAGGTATCGGTTCGTTGAAAGGTCCGCTCCATGGAGGTGCCAATATTCAGGTGGCCGACATGTTCCATCATTTGCAGGAAAATATTCAGGACTGGACCAATGTGGATGAGATTGACACTTACTTTACCCGTATGCTGAACAAAGAGGTTTATAATAAGACCGGATTGATCTATGGTATCGGGCATGCCGTGTATACCATTTCCGATCCTCGTGCCGTATTGCTGAAGGAACTTGCACGTGACCTGGCACATGAGAAAGGGCGTGAACGCGAATTTGCTTTCCTTGAACTTCTGGAAGAGCGTGCCATTGCCACATTCGGTAAGATTAAGAATAATGGAAAAACGGTGTCCAGCAACGTCGATTTTTATTCCGGTTTTGTATACGAAATGATTGGCTTGCCACAAGAAATCTACACTCCTTTGTTTGCTATGGCACGTATTGTCGGTTGGTGTGCCCATCGTAATGAAGAATTGAATTTTGAAGGCAAACGTATCATTCGTCCGGCTTACAAGAATGTGTTGGAAGAAGAAAAATATGTGCCGTTGAAAAAAAGATAAAAGAAAAGTCTGAGGGTGTGGCAGATCACTTTGCAGCACCCTTACTTTATTTCCGTAAACTATTTGTCTCTTTAAAGTTTTTCTTTTAACTTTGTCCATTGTATAAAATCTTGGATATGAGTATAGAAGGCTTTAATCTGCTTCTTTTGATAATGAGTCTGGTGGCTCTGGTCGTTTTCATAGCCCTTTATTTTATCAGGGCGGGATACGGTATGTTCCGCAGCCGTTCCTGGGGTATCTCGGTAAACAATAAGTTGGCCTGGATACTTATGGAGGCCCCTGTCTTTTTGGTCATGAGTTGGTTGTGGTGGCATTCCGACCGTCGTTTCTTTCCTGTAGAACTTACTTTCTTTCTCTTCTTTCAGTTGCATTACTTCCAGCGGGCCTTTGTTTTTCCCTTCTTGATGAAAGGAAAAAGTAAGATGCCGATACTCATTCTTTTGATGGGAGTCCTCTTTAATATCCTCAACGGACTGATGCAGGGTGAATGGATATTTTATCTTGCGCCTTCAGGATACTACACAGCTGACTGGTTGCTGTCACCTTGTTTTTGGATAGGAACACTTTTATTCTTCAGCGGGATGCTAATCAACTGGCATTCCGACTCAGTCATCCGGAATCTGCGTACTTCCGGAGATACCCGCCATTATCTTCCTCAAAGGGGAATGTATCGTTACGTGACTTCTGCCAACTATTTGGGTGAGATTGTTGAATGGATTGGTTGGGCTGTCTTGACCTGGTCTTTGCCGGGATGTGTCTTTGCTTGGTGGACTATTGCCAACCTTGTTCCACGGGCAGATGCTATTTGGCATCGTTATAAGGAAGAGTTCGGGTCACAGGTCGAGTATAAGAAACGAATTTTTCCCTTCTTATATTAAAAAATAAAATACTTATGAATACACACCTTGCTTCTAAGCTTTTCACACCGATTACCATCGGACCGCTTACATTGCGCAACCGTACTATTCGTTCGGCAGCTTTTGAAGGTATGTGTCCGGGAAACGCCCCTTCTCCGATGTTGCTTGATTATCATCGTTCCGTTGCTGCCGGAGGTGTAGGGATGACTACGGTTGCCTATGCTTCGGTGACCCGTAGCGGATTATCATTTCCAAGGCAATTGTGGCTTCGTCCCGAGATCATTCCCGGCTTACGTGAGCTAACCGATGCCATTCATGCGGAGGGTGCCGCTGCCAGTATACAGATAGGGCATTGTGGCAACATGTCTCATAAAAGTATTTGTGGAGTTACGCCTATTTCTGCTTCATCAGGCTTCAATATTTATTCGCCTACATGGGTACGGGGGATGAGGCGGGAGGAATTGCCGGAAATGGCAAAAGCCTACGGACGTGCAGTCTGTCTTGCTCGTGAAGCCGGCTTTGATGCTGTTGAAGTTCACGCAGGACATGGGTATCTGATCAGCCAGTTTCTTTCACCTTACACCAACCGCCGGAAAGATGAATATGGAGGATCATTGGAGAACCGGATGCGGTTTATGATGATGGTAATGGAAGAGGTGATGAAGGCGGCCGGCAGTGATATAGCCGTGTTCGTGAAGATGAATATGCGTGACGGCTTTCGTGGTGGCATGGAAATAGAGGAGACCCTTGAAGTGGCCAGACGGCTTGAGTCATTGGGGGGGCATGCATTGGTTCTGAGTGGAGGTTTTGTCAGTAAAGCTCCTATGTATGTTATGCGTGGGGCGATGCCTATCAGGACGTTGACGCACTATATGGATTGCTGGTGGTTGAAGTATGGTGTTAAGTTGGCGGGACGGGTGATGATACCGACTGTTCCTTTTAAAGAAGCCTATTTCTTGGAAGATGCTTTAAAGTTCCGCTCTGAGATTAAAATTCCTTTAATTTATGTTGGCGGGCTGGTGTCCCGTGAGAAAATAGATGAGGTGCTGAATGAAGGGTTCGAGGCTGTACAGATGGCACGTGCTTTGCTTAATGAACCCGGGTTTGTCAACCGGATGCGGCGTGAAGAAAAGGCCCGCTGTAATTGTGGGCACAGTAATTATTGCATAGGAAGGATGTATACCATTGAGATGGCTTGTCATAAGCATTTGGCAGAAGAACTTCCTCTTTGTTTGCAAAAAGAGATCGAACACTTGGAAAATAAATGATGGAACGTAAGCTTGCTATTATTACCGGCGCCGATGGTGGGATGGGGATGGAGATCACCCGTGCCGTGGCTCGTGAAGGTTATGCAGTAATCATGGCCTGTTGTTCGCTGTCGAAGGCGGAACCCAAATGCAGGGAGTTGGCGAAGGAAACAGGAAATAAGAATATGGAAGTGTGGGAGATAGATCTTGCATCACTGGCTTCAGTGAAAACTTTTGCAAACCGGGTATTACAGCGGAACACTTCCATAGCTTTGCTGATGAATAATGCCGGGACGATGGAAACCGGATTGCATATTACAGAAGATGGGCTGGAGCGTACGGTCAGTGTAAACTATGTAGGTCCCTGTCTGTTGACGCGGCTTTTGCTTCCGTTGATGGGACAGGGAACACGTATTGTCAATATGGTGTCTTGTACCTATGCAATTGGTAAGCTGGATTTTCCCGATTTTTTTCTTCGTGGTAAAAGGGGAAATTTCTGGCGAATCCCTGTTTATAGTAATACAAAACTCGCTTTGTTGCTTTTTACTTTTGAACTGGCAGAGCGTCTTCGGGTACGTGGAATAACGGTCAATGCTGCTGATCCAGGAATTGTGTCTACCGATATCATCCGGATGCATCAATGGTTCGATCCATTGACCGACATTTTCTTCCGCCCTTTTATACGGACACCTCTTCAGGGAGCCTCTACTGCAATCGGACTATTACTTGATGTGGAAGCAGGGAAACAGACTGCGACATTTAATTTGAATAATCATTTGCATCCTCTTTCCGAAAAATATACTCACCATGTTCAAAGGGTGCAATTATGGGAGGAAACAGAAAGAATCTTGTCAGAGAAGGGGTTTACCGTAAATGATAAACAGTGAACCATAAACATTTTGTATGTTTACCGTCCACCGTCTGTCTTTTTCTGTTGTATACTGTTATCAAATAGACAGTTCTCTCAACACATTGACGAGATCTCTTTTGACAGGTTTATCGTTTTTGATGGCTTTGCTGAACGGAACATAAACAATTTCGTCGTGCTCTATGCCGATCATGACATTACGTTGGTCTTCCATGATAGCATCGATAGCTGCCGCACCCAGACGACTGGCCAAAATACGGTCATGTGCCGTCGGGCTGCCACCACGTTGCAAGTGCCCCAGAATGGTGACGCGAACATCATATTGTGGATATTCGTTTTTCACACGTTCGGCATAATGCATGGCACCTCCGGTAAGTTCACTTTCGGCTACCAGTACGATACTGCTGTTTTTTGATTTGCGGAAACCGCTCTTTATAAATTCCTCCAGTTGGTCGACTTCCGTACTGAATTCCGGAATGATGGCGGCTTCTGCTCCCGAGGCAATCGCACCGTTCAATGCCAGAAAACCGGCGTCGCGTCCCATTACTTCTACAAAGAACAAACGCTCGTGCGAAGTAGCTGTGTCACGGATCTTGTCGACTGCATCCAGAATGGTATTCAGCGCCGTGTCATATCCGATAGTGGTATCTGTGCCAAAAAGGTCATTGTCAATAGTACCCGGAAGTCCGATACAGGGAACGTCATATTCTTGTGCAAAGATGCGTGCTCCGGTCAGCGAACCGTCACCACCAATTACAACAAGGGCATCAATCCCTTCTTTTACCATGTTATCGTATGCCATTTTGCGTCCTTCGGGAGTTGTAAACTCTTTGCAACGTGCTGTTTTCAGGATCGTTCCTCCCAGTTGAATGATGTTACTTACATTCTGGCTTTTAAATTCTTTGATCTCCCCTGTTACCAAGCCTCTGTATCCTCTATATATACCTTTTACTTGCAGTCCGTTATAGATTGCTGCACGTGTCACTGCACGAATAGCAGCGTTCATTCCCGGTGCATCACCACCGGAAGTTAAAATACCAACACACTTAACTGTTCCCATAACAATCTTGTTTTTTAATTGACGTTGCAAAGATAACAAAAAGGAGTGCCCTGTATGATTAAATAACGTTAATTCATTGTCTTTTAATCTGTGCCTTTATGGCTTCGGAGATTTCTTCCATCAGCCATTTGGGAGTGGATGTAGCCCCGCACACGCCGATAGAATTGACTCCGGGGAGCAAAGAATCATCGATTTCCTCAGCACTGTCTATCAAATGTGAGTTTGGGTTGACTTTTTTGCACTCTTCGAATAACATTTTGCCATTTGAACTTTTTTTACCACTGACAAAAAAGATCAGATCGTGTGAAGCGGCAAATTTTCGCAGGTTGGGCATGCGGTTGGCTACCTGGCGGCAAATGGTATCATAATATTCAAAAGTCGCGTCAGGCGAAATGTGTTCTTTGATGTATTCCACAATTTCCCAAAACTCATCGAGTGATTTGGTAGTCTGTGAGTATAAGCGTATGCTTTTGCTGAAGTCCAGCTGACGGGCTTCATCGAGTTTTTCTATCACAATCGCCTTGCCGGTTGTTTGTCCGACCAATCCCAGGACCTCTGCATGTCCGTTCTTACCGTAGATCACGATTTGTTTCTCATCAGAGTCCTCCTGCATGTATTCTTGTTTGATCCGTTTTTGCAAACGGAGTACTACCGGACAAGTGGCATCAATGATCTCGATGTTATTCTCTTTGGCGATGATATAGGTCTCAGGCGGTTCGCCATGGGCGCGTAAAAGTACTTTGGCGTTATGAAGTTGCTTGAATTCCTCATGGTTGATGGTAATCAGTCCCATTTCCTTCAGACGCTCCACTTCGCGGCTGTTGTGTACAATATCTCCCAGGCAATAGAGCGTCACCCCTTTTGTGAGTTCCTCCTCGGCTTTGTGGATGGCTGTGACCACTCCGAAACAAAAACCGGAACCTTCATCTATTTCTACTTTTACCATATAATTACAAATCTGTGATTAAAAAAGGGTGTAGCCATACTGACCGGATGGCTACACCCTTTCCTCAGGATGGCTACACCCTATGGGGCGTATGGCTACACCCTTCCGTTTTTACTTTTTTATTGCTTTTTGATATTCGGCTGTCAACCACTCCCTCTGCTCGGCAATGGTGAGATGACTGTTGTCTAATAGTAAAGCATCGTCGGCTTTCTTTAGCGGGCTCACTTCACGCGTCTGGTCTATATGGTCACGTTGTTTCACGTTCTCCAATATTTCTTCGAAACTGGCCTCCTGTCCTTTGGCTTTCAGTTCGTCATAACGGCGCTGGGCGCGAATCTCCGGTGAGGCGGTTACGAATATCTTTAATTCTGCATCCGGAAATACAGTTGTACCGATATCACGGCCATCCATAACAATGCCCTTGGCTTTGCCCATTTCTTGTTGCTGGGCCACCATGGCTTCGCGGACAAAACCGAGCGCACTGATCGGACTTACTTTAGAAGAAACTTCCATGGTGCGGATTTTGTTCTCTACGTTCACTCCATTTAAGTAAGTATTCGGGCGACCGGTTTCCGGATCAATCCGGAAAGAGATGTGGATATCGTCGATACGCTGTTTCAGTTTTTCAGTATCAATCGTATCTCCGCTGAAGATGCCGTTCTCTATACTGTATAGTGTAACGGCACGATACATAGCTCCACTGTCGATATAAATGTATCCGATTTCTTTAGCCAAATCTTTAGCCATGGTACTTTTCCCGCAAGAAGAAAAGCCATCAATTGCAATTGTTATCTTTTTCATGATGTTATGCAGCAGGTTTATTCCCTTTTTTAACGTCTTATCTAAATTTTTTCGCCAAATATACTGCATTTTTAAAATATCTGCGTTATATTTGTGGCACAAAAGCAATAACAGCTTAAAAACCAGAAGAACACCAATTTTTATATAATAATTTTATGGAAGTAAAAAAATCGCCCAAAGCAGACCTCGAAGGTAAGAAGACCCAGTGGCTGCTGATCGGTTACGTTGTGGTGCTCGCCTTTATATTCGTTGCGTTCGAATGGACGGAGCGTGATATAAAGATCGATACAAGCCAGGCGGTAGCCCAAATTGAGTTTGAAGAGGAAATGATTCCTATTACACAACAGGAAGAAAAACCGGCCCCACCTCCCGTTGAGGTTCCGAAACAGGCTGAAATCCTGAAGATTGTTGATGACCAGGCTGATGTGGAAGAAACAGCTATTGCTTCAACAGAGGATACCGGACAGAAAGTGGAAGTAAAATACGTGCCGGTTGAGGTGAAAGAGGAAGAACCGTCGGAACAGGAAATTTTTGAGGTAGTAGAAGAAGCTGCTGAGTTTCCGGGTGGTATGCCTGCTTGTTTGCAGTTCCTGTATAAGAATATCAAATATCCGACCATTGCTCAGGAAAACGGAACCCAGGGACAGGTTGTTCTTCAGTTCGTTGTTGAACGTGATGGTAGTATTACTGACATTAGGGTTGTAAAGAGCGTTGACCCATATCTTGATAAAGAAGCTCTTCGTGTGGTTAAAACCATGCCTAAATGGAAGCCGGGTAAGCAGAGAGGTAAACCAGTTCGTTGTAGATTTACATTACCTGTACGATTCAGACTGCAATAATCATTGTATAGTATAAGAAGAGAGGCTGCCGTCCAAGCAGCCTCTTTTCATTCAATCCTCTTTTTATAACTTATTACTATGTATACAGCATTTCAGCTTCTTGATAAAATAAATTCTCACATTTCAGATATCCGGTTTACACGCACACCGGTTGGTTTGTATGACCCTGTTAAATACGTACTTTCTATGGGGGGAAAACGCATTCGCCCTGTTCTGATGTTAATGGCATACAATCTCTATAAGGAGGATGTTACTTCTGTTTATGATCCTGCTACGGCAATTGAAGTTTATCATAATTATACTCTTTTGCATGACGACTTGATGGATCGGGCCGATATGCGCCGTGGAAAAACAACGGTTCATAAAGTCTGGAATGACAATACTGCAATTTTGTCGGGAGATGCCATGATGGTGCTGGCTTATCAGTATATGGCAAGCTGTTCTTCAGAGTATCTGAAAGAGGTTATGGACTTGTTTAGCCTGACAGCACTTGAGATTTGCGAAGGTCAGCAGATGGATATGGGGTTTGAGTCCCGCGATGATGTGAAAGAAGAGGAATATCTGGAAATGATCCGTTTGAAAACTGCCGTTCTATTGGCGGCCAGTTTGAAAATCGGAGCTATTTTGGGAGGAGCTTCCCGTGAAGATGCTGAAAATCTATATGATTTCGGCATGCAGATTGGGGTTGCTTTCCAATTGCAGGATGATTTGCTGGATGTATATGGCGATTCAGCCGTGTTTGGTAAAAATATCGGTGGTGATATTTTATGCAATAAGAAAACATATATGTTGATTAAAGCATTGGAACGGGCCGACCGGAATCAGTTGGATGAACTGAACCGTTGGTTGAATGCGACTTCATTCTGTGCCGAAGAAAAAATCGGTGCTGTAACCGAGTTGTACAATCAGATAGGTATCAAAGCTGTCTGTGAAAACAAGATGCGTGAGTACTATACTCGTGCGATGACCAGTCTGGGGGCCGTATCTGTCATAGAAGATAGGAAAAGTGAGCTGAAAAAGCTGATGAAGCATTTAATGTACCGCGAGATGTAATATAACGATGCCTTATAGACGTTTGCCAAATACTGATCAAGCCAGGATACGGGCGCTGAAAGCAGCGGTCGTAAAGGGGGACGTATGTAATGTCTATGATTTGGCCGTTTCGTTAAAGACATTGGGGGAAGCACGTATGTTTCTGGCTAAATTTGAGGCTGCGCATTCTTATTATGTACACTGTTATGGCGAACAGAGCAGAAACAGTAAGAAGCATCAGGCCAATGTAAAAGCGGCCCGTCTTTATATTTCTCACTTTATACAAGTTTTGAACCTGGCAGTGATTCGAGCCGAAATTAAAGAATCCCATAAAGATATGTACAGCTTGCCTATGGATAATTTCGGCGTGCCCGACTTGAACAGTGAGGCTTCTATAGCCGAGTGGGGACAGAAAATCATAGAAGGAGAGCGGCAACGTACTTCCCGGGGAGGCATACCTATCTATAACCCGACGATTGCCAAAGTGAAAGTACATTATGATATATTCATGGAAGGTTATGAGAAGCAGAAAAACCTTCAACTCCTCACAAATCGTAGCTTAGAACAACTTTCGTCTATGCGTGCGCAGGCTGACCGGTTGATTCTCGATATCTGGAATCAGGTGGAGGCCAAATACCAGGAGGTACTGCCTAATGAAAAGCGGTTGGAGAAATGTCGTGATTACGGTCTGATTTATTATTACCGGACCGGTGAAAAACAAACTAAAGAGATTCTTTAAAATATGCTTGTCGATTCACATTCCCATCTTTTTCTGGAAGAATTTGCCGAAGATTTGCCTTTGGTAATGGAGCGTGCCCGTGCTGCCGGTGTTACGCATATTTTTATGCCCAATATAGACAGTACGACAATCGAACCTATGTTGTCGGTTTGTGATACCTATCGTGACTTTTGTTTCCCGATGATCGGGTTGCATCCTACTTCCGTGAACGATTCGTATGAAAAAGAACTTGAAATAGTGGCTAATTACCTGGCAACTTCGGAACGATTTGTGGCCGTAGGAGAGATCGGGATCGATCTTTACTGGGACAAAACCTGGTTGAAAGAACAGTTGATTGTTTTTGAGAAACAGGTTCAGTGGGCCCTTCAGTACCAGTTGCCGATTGTCATTCATTGCCGTGAAGCTTTTGATTATATATATAAGGTATTGCAGCCTTATAAAAGCAGTGGCTTGACCGGCATTTTTCATAGTTTCACCGGGACGTCCGAAGAAGCTGCCCGGATGATGGAGTTCTCCGGGTTTAAGATTGGCATAAATGGTGTGGTCACTTTCAAAAAGTCAACTCTGCCGGAAGCGCTTAAACATATTCCGTTGGAACGCATTGTGCTGGAAACGGATTCTCCTTACCTCACGCCGGTCCCTAACCGTGGGAAGAGGAATGAGAGTGCGAATGTGAAAGATACATTAATAAAAGTTGCCGAAATATACAAGGAAGATCCCGAAAAAGTTGCGGAATTGACTGCTATCAGCGCATTGAAAGTGTTTGGAATACTCAAATAAGCTCTGTTAGATTTTAAATTTTATTAATTTAGTGGATTTATTAAAGATAAAAGAAGGATAATGCTGCAGAAGAAGAAAAAAAAGAATACATTTGTAGCTGAAAACGCTTGTGGTTCGCATTTTTTTTGTAATTTGCACCCGATTTGAGGAAAGCACCAATTGGAGAGATGCTCGAGTGGTTGAAGAGGCACGCCTGGAAAGCGTGTATACGCCAAAAGTGTATCGCGGGTTCGAATCCCGCTCTCTCCGCAGGAAATATTAAACAAAAGACGATAAGTAAATACAATAATAATAATTTAATTAATTAATCTTAAAAATTAGACACACAATGAAAAAGTTATTTGCAATTGTTGCTGTGATGGGAGTCTTAACATTTGGCTCAACTCAACTCGTTCAGGCTCAGGATGCTGCTGCTACCGAACAAGCTGCTCCTGCAGCAGACAAACCGGTTGCTGACGCTGTAGCTGAGGCTGCTGAAGCTTCTGCTCCTCTTGCTGGTGCTGAAGAAGAAGGTGGTATCCACAAAGAAATTAAAGTAAAATTCATCGAAGGTACTGCATCTTTCATGAGTTTGGTTGCTATCGCATTGGTTATTGGTTTGGCTTTCTGTATTGAACGTATCATTTACTTGAGCTTGGCTGAAATCAACACAAAGAAATTTATGTCTTCTATCGAAGCTGCTTTGGAAAAAGGTGATGTTGAAGCTGCTAAAGATATCGCTCGTAACACGAGAGGTCCTGTTGCTTCTATCTATTATCAAGGTTTGATGAGAATCGACCAAGGCATCGACGTGGTTGAGAAATCTGTAGTATCTTATGGTGGCGTTCAGGCTGGTTACCTTGAAAAAGGATGCTCTTGGATCACACTGTTCATCGCGATGGCTCCGTCATTGGGATTCTTGGGTACTGTAGTAGGTATGGTTATGGCATTCGATAAAATCCAACAGCAGGGTGATATCTCTCCGACAGTTGTTGCTGGTGGTATGAAGGTTGCCTTGATTACTACTATCTTCGGTTTGGTTGTAGCTTTGATCCTTCAGGTATTCTATAACTACATCCTTGCTAAAATTGAAGCTCTTACAAGCGAAATGGAAGACTCTTCTATCTCTTTGCTTGACATGGTAATCAAATATAACTTGAAATACAAAAAATAATCTGAGATGAGTAAGTTAACATATAAAGTATCGTATTACGTACTATACGCGATGTTTGCTCTTATCGTGATCGTATTAGGTCTTTTCTATTTTGGTGGACAAATGGAAACTCCGCTTGTATACGACATGGATAATCCTGCAAACACAGATGCCTTGCTGTACCTGATGTACGGTCTGTTTGGCATTGCTGTAGTTGCAACTGTTGTTGCTGCTATCTTCCAGTTCGGTTCTGCTTTGAAAGACAATCCTAAGGGTGCTATCAGATCATTGCTCGGACTTATTCTTCTTGTTCTTGTATTGGTTGTAGCATGGTCTATGGGTAGTGGTGAAACACTGACAATTCAGGGATATGAAGGAACTGACAATGTTCCTTTCTGGTTGAAACTGACTGATATGTTCCTTTACAGTATTTATTTCTTGTTGTTGGTAACAGTTGTTGCTATCATCGGAAGTAGTATTAAAAAGAAATTATCATAACTAATTGGGGAAACTCAATAAAATACAGTAACTACAATGGCAAAAGGAAATAGAAAAGTTCCTGAAATTAATTCAAGTTCAACAGCGGATATTGCATTCTTATTGCTTATCTTCTTCTTGATTACGACATCTATGGATACTGACCGTGGTTTGGCAAGACAATTGCCTCCACCTCCCGATAAGGATCAGGTTGACAATGACATCGTTGTTAAGGATCGTAACGTTCTGCAGATTTTTCTGAACTTTCAGAATCAGTTGATGTGCGGTGGCGAAGTTGTTGATGTGAAGCAATTGAGGGAAAAAGCCAAAGAATTCATTGCCAATCCATATAACGATGAAAAATTACCGGAAAAACATGCGAAAGATGTGCCTTTCTTTGGTAATACCATGGTTACGGAGAATCATGTAATTTCTTTGCAGAGTGACCGCGGATCTTCTTATCAGGCTTATTTTGATGTTCAAAATGAGCTGGTTGCTGCTTACAACGAGTTAAGAGATGAATTGGCTCAGGAAAAGTGGCAGAAGAATTATGCTGAGTTGAATGAAGACCAGCAGAAAGCTATTCGTGAAATTTTTCCTCAGAAGATCTCTGAGGCTGAACCTAAAGGAGTTAAAAAGAATAATTAATGGGAAAATTTAATAAAACAGGTAAGCGCGGGATGCCTACGCTGAATACTTCTTCTCTACCTGACTTGATCTTTACATTGTTGTTCTTCTTTATGATTGTAACAACAATGCGTGAAGTTTCTTTGAAGGTTGAGTTTAAGATTCCGCAAGGTACTGAGTTGGAAAAGCTTGAAAAGAAATCTTTGGTTACGTTTATCTATGTAGGTAAACCGACAGCAGAGTTTCGTAAAAAACTGGGGTCTGAAAGCCGTATCCAGTTGAATGACGCATATGCTGAAGTTGACGAAATTCAGGCTTACGTAACTAACGAGCGCTCAAGTATGAAAGAGGAAGACCAACCCTTTATGACTGTGTCTTTGAAAATTGACCAGGATACAAAAATGGGTATCGTTACCGATATTAAACAGGCTCTTCGTCAAGCTTATGCACTGAAAATTAACTATTCTGCGAGAGCTCGCGAATAAGTTATTCTATACATAGAAAAGGCCGTCTGATTTGTTTCAGACGGCCTTTTTTTATGAGATACCCGGGCTTATCGCTTTCAGCCCTTATAGGACTAATATCCCTTGGGACTTATATGGGTTGCCTGTATGTATTTAGTGGCGATATCGTAACTCCTGTATGGGCGATTACACAGACTCACATGCAGATATAAAGATTGAAATAGTCGATAATCTTGATAAGACCTGTGAAGTCTGTGTAATTCGTACAGTGGTTAATGTATTCCTTTTCGTTGGTTTGAGATGATCTTATTTACCTGTATAGAATTCTATGATTCGTTTGATGGATCTCTGGCAAACCGGACAGAATGTGGGATATTCATTTGTGCGCATGCGGCAATCGAATGCCGGACGATAGATACCTTTAGCTGAGTAACCTCCTCCTTCGTATACACCTGTGGGGTATTTGGCCTTATCTGCTACCGGAGTCGGAACCGGGGTGTCTTTAGTGAGCATATCTTCCCATTTGGAAGCGAAGTTGACACGTGTGGTTATGTTTTGTTCCCATGGTTCGATATTGAGTGGATAGAGGCCGTTCATCACATCTTCGTCATAGAAGTATTCATCGGCCAGACCACCGAAACTATGTCCGAATTCGTGTACCACTACCGGGCGGAAATTGGGGTGGTGTGCGGTGGTTAATGTGAAAGCATTGTAGATGCCGCCTCCGCCATATTGCTCTGTATTGGCGAGGATTATGATATGTTCATAGGGAATGCCTGCCAATGCGTCGTTAATTGCTTTTACACGACTGGTAGTCAGATAGCGGTCAGAGTAGAAAGTATCGAAGTGCGAACCGAAGGCAGTATGTTTCCATGCTCCCTGTTTCGGAGCACTGACTCCGCTGTCTGCGGAAGGACTGGCTACGGCTATGATATTGAAACGGTTCTTCATAGACTGGAACGGTTCGTGCGAAAATAGTGCTTCGCATGCCACGGCTGCATCTTTATAGAAAGTTTCCATTTCGGCTGTGGTATATCCTTCGGCCAGGATTGCCACATCGATACATTGTTCTTCGTTTCCGCTTTTCAGCAAATATTTGTGTGGGGTGATGTGTGTGAGTCCTTTTTTATGTATCAGGATATCATCGGGCTTGACGATATGTTTCAGGCTTGCGCTTACTTCGTGTTTGTTGTTGCGCAGCGTGATTTCTACTTCCGCCGGTTTTACAGGGTAGGGCAGGAGATAAGTATTCTCAAATCCTTTGGTTACTTCTTTAGCTTCGTCTGTCTCCAGCCATTCCTGGAATAGTGAGGAAAACGAAGTGGTATAGATAACTTTTCCGCTTTCCACATCACGCATGACAATTTGCCCGTTTCCTTCCAGTGGTAATTCTGCAAGATGATGCCGTCTGCCTGCCCATGTGGGCAGTTCCGAAAGTTCGTCGAGACAAATTGATTGCTTTTCCGCATTTCCGGTGAAAAGATAATCGACGCGCAGTGTTTTGTTCGTAAAGTAGTCCGAAAAGTTTTGTGCGTATGCACATCCTGTCACGAAAAGACAGGTGAATAAGGTCAATATTAGCTTCATATCGTGTGAATTTATTGTTTTTACAAAGGTACGAACTATTGCCGATTTATTCTATTTTTACAAATAAAAGTAATAAACTATAGTATTTATTGCCGGGGAAATAACTAACTTTGCATTAGTGATTGATATATTAAAACAAATTGATTTAAAATGGGACATCATCAATTAGATACTTTAGACGAGCAGATTCTGAAGTTGATTGCCGACAATGCCCGCATTCCGTTTCTGGAAGTGGCAAGAGCGTGCAACGTTTCGGGTGCGGCTATTCATCAACGCATACAGAAGTTGACTAATCTGGGTATATTGAAAGGTTCGGAGTATGTTATCGACCCGGAGAAGATTGGATATGAGACATGTGCTTATATTGGGATTTATCTGAAAGATCCTGAGTCGTTCGATTCTGTGACCAAAGCTTTGGAAGCGATTCCGGAAGTAGTGGAATGCCATTTCACCACCGGGAAATACGATATGTTTATCAAGATATACGCAAGGAACAACCATCACCTTCTCAGTGTGATCCATGATAAACTTCAACCGTTGGGATTGGCTCGTACGGAGACGCTTATTTCATTCCATGAAGCTATCAAGCGGCAAATGCCGATCATGGTAGAAACGGACGAGGATTAAGTTTATCCCCGAACGTAATCTACGAAAGCATATGAGCAGAGATGTTTCTCATCCGCAGGATGGACTTCTCTGCTTTTTTCGTGCCATATGGCTGTATCTACAGCCGGGAAAAAGGCATCTGCTTCCGGAGCTGTGTCATCAACTTCGGTCAGGCACAGTTCGTCGGCCAAAGGCATGGCTTGGCGGTAGACACTTGCTCCTCCGATGATGTATACTTTCTCTTCTTCCTGACAGCTTTTCAAAGCGGCTTCCAGCGAAGTGAACACCTCTGCTCCGGGACATTCGGTTGCCGGATTGGAAGAGAGTACCACATTCCGTCGATTGGGTAACGCTCCTTTAGGAAGTGATTCGAAAGTTTTTCGTCCCATTATGATTGTGTTTCCTGTGGTCAGCGCCTTGAAACGTTTCAGGTCGTTGGGCAGCCAGAATAAAAGCTTGTTTTGAAATCCTATGGCCATTCGATGGTCTACAGCGGCAATAATGCTAATTCTACTCATAGTCCGGTGGAGTTATGTTATACCGCAACTTTCCCTGCAATGTGCGGGTGCGGATCGTAGTTTACTAATTCAAAATCCTCAAACCGGAAGTCGAAGATACTTTTCACATCCGGATTTATTTTCATCTGCGGCAGTGTACGGGGCTCCCGGCTAAGTTGCAGTTTCACCTGTTCCAAATGATTCAGGTAGATATGTGCATCACCCAGCGTGTGGATGAACTCTCCCGCTTTCAAACCGGTGACTTGCGCCATCATCTGTAGCAGCAGTGCATAGGAGGCTATGTTGAACGGTACACCCAGGAAGATATCGGCGCTGCGCTGGTAGAGTTGCAGGCTTAATCGTCCGTTCGCTACGTAAAACTGAAAGAACGCGTGGCAGGGAGGGAGGTTCATGTGATCCAGATCACCGACGTTCCAGGCACTGACGATGATGCGGCGTGAATCCGGATTGTGCTTGATGGCATCCACCGCTTCACTGATCTGGTCGATGAATCCGCCGTCATAGTTGGGCCACGAACGCCACTGATAACCATAAATATGTCCCAGGTCGCCCTTCTCGTCCGCCCATTCGTTCCAGATGCGTACACCGTGGTCCTGCAGATATTTCACATTTGTGTCTCCTTTCAGGAACCACAACAGTTCGTAAATGATCGATTTCAGATGAAGTTTCTTGGTAGTGAGGCAAGGGAAGCCTTCGTCCAGGTCGAAACGCATCTGGTGTCCGAAGACACTGATGGTTCCCGTTCCGGTGCGGTCACCTTTTTCTGTTCCTTCTGCCAACACCCGGTTGAGCAGATCTAAATATTGTTTCATATGGATGGTTATACTTTTTGAGTAACTAAAAATTCCTGCCAAAGTTACAAAAACAGCCCGAATAACTTACAGGAACGGTGTGAATAAGTTCGCAAACCAACATTTAAACTTCTTCCAGGCCGATTTTTGTCTCCACATTTCCGGAGTCAGACGGGTGCAATGCAGGGTGTCGGCTTCAAAAACGTCATTCAACTGCCGAGTGATGTTCTTGTCGAAAATGAAGGCATTCGTTTCATAATCGTATCGCAGGCTCCGGCTGTTCAGGTTAGCTGTACCTACGGTGCAGAACAGATCGTCCACCATCATGATCTTTGAGTGGTGGAATCCACCGTTGTACAGATAGATATTTGCCCCCTTTTTCATCAGTTTCTGCACGGCATAGAGCGAGGCATCCGGTGTGAAAGGGATATCCGATTTGGAAGAAATCATGATCTCTACTTTCGTTCCCCGGTTCAGTGCCCTTTTGAGGGCCTTGCGGATGGATGAAGTCGGAACGAAGTATGGATTCACGATGCGTACATCGTGTTGCGCGGCATAGATAGACATGGCATACGTGTGGCTCAGCATTCGGGAGTTCCGTTTGGGAGTGCGGTCTACGATTGCGATGATTGTGTTGCAACTGTCTGCACGTTCCGGATGATTCGGGAAATATTCTTCGCCCACGATGTTTTGTTTGGTAGTCTTGTTCCAGATGTCGAGGAAGATTTCTTGCAGAATATTCACCGCGTTACCTTCGATCCGGATGTGCATATCGCGCCAGGTACCTATCTTGGGCAGTCCGTTGATGTAGTAATCCGCAATATTCATTCCGCCCGTATATCCTATTTTTCCGTCGATGACCGCAATCTTCCGATGGTCACGATGGGCTGCATGATTGATATACGGGAACTTAAACGGATCGAATTTTACGATTTCGATTCCCTTTTCCCGGATTGCTTTCAGATGCTTCTTTTTGAGCGGCTTGTTGTTCGACCAGTTACCGAATGCATCGAACAATGCCCGTACCTTGACACCCTCTTTCACTTTTTCGCCGAGCAGGTCGAACAGTGCATTGGCTATGGAGTCGTTACGGAAATTGAAATATTCCAGATGAATGTGATGCTTCGCTCCGCGGATGGCTTCGAACAAGTCTTCAAATTTCTCCCGCCCGCTTTTGATAAGTTTCACCTTATTGTTGTCAGTGATAGGGATGTTAGAGTACTCGAGGAACTGCATGACAAGGGAGTCGCTTCGAATAAATTGTGTAGTGTCCTCCCGCTGCATCAGCAGGCTGTCAATATTCTGTGTTCGGGCAGTGCCTATAGAGAGAATGGTCGCTATTATTAAAACGTATAATTTCAAAACCTCAGTCTTTATTTAGTTTACAAGGAAACAAAGATACAACATCTCTGTTCTTGGCTTCTTTTTGTCAAGAGCAGATTTAGTATATATTAACAGTGGGCCGCTTTTTCGGGGAAGAATAGGAGTAATGCTTGATAACATCAGGAGATAATTGATTTACTCCTGATGTTATCGGGTGGAAGAGCCGGGCTTCGGGGGCGAAAGCTTACTGCTTTTGGCAGGAATACACCGTCTTCCGGACCGAAAGACACCGTCTGTTTCCTTCGGACGCACCGTCTTCCGGAAGATCTGCCGGTGATACCACAAAAAAAGGGAAGAGTTGCAACTCTTCCCTTTTACCTCATATTAAATTGAATATATTGTATGTATCTTGTTTACAAAGATAACGCATTCTGATCCTGAAAGCAAGTTTTTTACCTGTTTTTTAGGGCTGTTGCGCACAAATCCCTGTACGGCTTCCGGATTATCTCCGCATCAAGCCATAGACCATACCTTGCGTGCTCCGAAGAAAGCGAGTACCAGAATGGCGATATAGAGAGATTTCGGATCGAATCCCGCCGTAAGCCCGTGTTGTACCATGGATACAAAAACTTCGCGCAGCGTACTGATAGTGGCTTGCAGACCTCCGAAGGCGAAGAACAAGATGACGCACAATACTGTGCAGACCGTTCCCCATACCTGGATCAACCGGTGGTTTCGTCCCGGTAGATTACGCATGACGCGGCGGCTGAACCCATTATCTTTTACTTCTTGTTTTTGCTCGCTGAAGAATTGCTTCAGGAGTTTATCATCTGTTTCCGTCATAACCGTTTTGTTTTAAGTAAATTGCCAATTTGTCTTTAGCCCTCGACAGGTGCGATTTGACCGTTCCTACCGGGCATCCCGTTATTCCCGCAATCTTTTCTATACTGACATCTTCCATATAGAACAAAGTGATACAGGTGCGTTCTATTTCTTTCAGCGTTCTGAGTGATTGGTAAACATCCATCTGTTCGCCCACGTTCACTTGTTCGGTGCTGTTGACAGCATCCACTTCACGGGCATCCAGATCCGTTGTTTCCTTTCGGCTGCGAATATAATCATAAAATACGTTATAAGCAATTCTGTAAAGCCATGTTGAGAAACTTGAAAGGTTTTTAAAGTTTGCAATGTTTGTGTAGGCTTTTATAAACGTATCTTGTGCCAGATCGTCGCTCAGTTCGCTGTCGCCGCAGGTCAGGTTCAGGAAGAAGCGCCGGACGGGCGACTGATACTTCTGTACCAATTGGTCGAAGGCCCTGGTGTTTCTGAACACCACGACCTGTGCGACTAACGATATATCATTGAGCTGGCTCATTTCTGTTCATTCTGGGTTTCGTCTCTGTGTGTAGGAGTTGTGAAAGGGTCTTCCGGGCGTCCGTGCTGCTGGTTGCGTGAGATGATCCACTGCCCGATTCCGGTGAACAACACCAGCAATCCGATACATCCTATGCTGAATTCGTCTGTGATGGTCCAAAGGAAGATGAACAGTCCGATTCCGGTACAGATGTTCTTGATGCCTTTCGTCCGGTAGTCCTGTGGCAGGCTATCTTTGAAGATTCCTTCCGGCAGGGGTTGTCCGGTTGCCAGTGCCTGTTCCATCAGTTTGTACTTTGCTTTCCGGTTTTTGTATCGGAAGTAGAAAGCAACGAATACGATAAAGAAAGGGAATCCGAATATCAGTATGACGACTATTAAACCTGTCAGTATACCTCCGTTAATAGCTCCTTTGCCCATATTGAACGGAAATTCGTTTCCGAAATCGAAGCTGCTGCTCTGGTAGTCGGTGTCTACGGTACTGCTGTCCACAATGTCCGTGTATTCAGCAACGAAGGTAGAGTCTGAAGAGTCATTGTTGTTTTGGGTGATGGTTTGGTTCTGTGCCATTGCCAGCGAACAGAAGGTCATAGCTACCATCAAAGCGATAAAGATACGTTTCATATTACTGTTGTTTTTTAATTGTTTTTGTTTATTTGTCTGTTAGACGTAGTTCATAGCGCAGAAAGTTGCAAAGAGACGAAATATTTTTGATATTTGCAGCTATTAATACACAAAAGTGATGGAGCTACAAATCATACAGAGCAAGATTTACGAGATACGGGGGCAGAAAGTGATGCTGGATTTTGATCTGGCAGGGTTGTATCAGGTAGAAACCCGTGTTCTGAATCAGGCAGTAAAGAGGAATAGTAAAAGGTTTCCTGTCGATTTTATGTTCCAATTGAATGCGGAAGAATGGGAAATCTTGAAGTCACAAATTGTGATATCAAGTTGGGGAGGTACCCGCAAGCTTCCTTTTGCTTTTACCGAACAGGGGCTGGCCATGCTTTCCGGGGTGTTGAACAGTGATATTGCCATCGAAGTGAATATCTCCATTATGCGCGCTTTTGTGGCTGTCCGCCAATTGGTTTCGGCTCTTCCGGTGAATGATATCACCAGGTTGCAAAATGAAATCAAAGAATTAAAAGAATATGTAGAAGAGGCATTTGCCGATTACAATGACATCAATGAAGATACGAGGATGCAATTAGAATTGATTAATCAGGCAATTGCCGAGTTGCAGGTCAACGACAAACGACCGGACGGGAAATCCCGTAATCCGATCGGTTTTATATCTTATAATAAAGGAGAATGAAATTACCTATATCATTTATCGAATCGACCCGTGCGCTGATGGGGGATGAAGAGTATCAGAAATTATCCGTTGCATTGGAGCAAGAGCCGCCTGTTAGTGTCCGGCTGAACAGCAAGTTTACTGATTCGCTGTCCTGTTCTTCCATTTCAGGGCGCATTCCCTGGGCGGCAGGAGGATATTATCTCAATCAGCGGCTGACGTTCACCTTCGATCCCCTTTTTCATGCCGGATGCTATTACGTGCAGGAGGCCTCGTCGATGTTTGTGGAACAGGTGTTGCGCCGGTATGTCACGGCTCCGGTGAAAATGCTCGATCTCTGCGCCGCTCCCGGGGGGAAGTCTACTCATGCCCGCAGCTTGTTGCCGGACGGGAGCCTGTTAGTGGCCAACGAGGTCATCCGTAACCGCTCGCAGATATTAGCAGAGAATCTGACGAAATGGGGACATCCCGATGTTGTGGTTACCAATAATGACCCTTCTGATTTTTCGCGGATCGGTTCCTTCTTCGATGTCATATTGGCTGACGTGCCCTGTTCGGGTGAAGGGATGTTTCGTAAAGATCCCGGTGCCATAGAAGAGTGGAGCCCTGAGAACGTGGAAATCTGCTGGCAACGCCAACGCAGGATTATCACCGACATCTGGCCTTGTCTGAAACCGGGAGGAATCTTGATTTACAGTACCTGTACCTATAATACTCGGGAAGACGAAGAGAACATTGCCTGGATCAGGCAGGAATTCGGAGCAGAACCGCTGCCGCTTACCGTTCCCGAAGAGTGGAACATTACCGGTGGTTTGCTCGTCGGGGCCGATGCGCCTGTCTACCGCTTCCTGCCTCATAAAACACAGGGAGAAGGTTTTTTCCTCGCCGTGCTTCGCAAGCCGGAAGAAGCAGAAGAAACGGATGGAGGTTCCCATCTTCCGAAGAAAAAGAAGCCGAAAGGTGAAACGGCTGCTTCATCGGTATCCAAAGAGAATCTGGCCGTTGCCAGAGGCTGGTTGCCAACTTCCGACAAATATGATTTGTTGGTGAACGGTGCTGTGATTACTGCTTTTCCTGCACTTTTTCTGGATGATTTAGCTATGCTTCGTTCGTCTCTCCGCATTGTCCAGGCAGGCACGGAAGTAGCCGAAGTCAAAGGGAAAGATCTGATTCCGGCACATGGGCTTGCCATGAGCCGTCTGCTGGAAACATCGCTTTTCCCGACCGAAGAGCTGACTTACGAACAAGCCATTGCCTATCTGCGGAAAGAAGCCATCACTCTCTCACCCTCTGTTCCCAGAGGATATGTGCTGGTCACTTATAAAAAGACACCTTTAGGATTTGTGAAGAACATCGGCAATCGCGCCAATAATCTTTATCCGCAAGAGTGGCGTATCCGAAGCGGATATTTGCCCGAGGACATACGGACATTATGATAGTTCACTCAATATTCACACAAACAAGCTTATTAATGAAAACAAACTTTTATCATCTTTTGGTCTGGCTGGTTGCTTTTAGTATAGGTGTTCCGGCTATGGCTCAGACTGGTACGGAAAGGGTAAAACCTTTCAGTCATTTATCTGTTTCGCTGAATGCGGGAACACTGGGAGGAGGATTGCAGGTGGCTGCTCCGTTGAACGATTATCTGGGACTTCGTGCTGGATTCTCTTTGTTGAAGTTCAATTATAATTATGATTATGACGGAACCTATGAAGGTCCGTTGCCGGCAAATGCCCGTGTCGGTAATGAGGATCCGGATAGATATTATACGGTTCCTTTGAAGGCCAAAGCAAATATGGCAAACGGAATGGTGTTGCTTGATTATTTCCCGTTCAGAAGATCAGTCTTCCATGTGACTGCCGGACTGCTTTTCGGAACATCGTCCATCCTGAAAGTGTCGGGTGAGACAGACGAACGGATTGAGGTGGGAGATATTATCATCGAGCCGGGGGCTGACGGACGTGTGGAAGCTGCTCTGAAAACCAATGCCGTGAAGCCTTACGTCGGACTCGGATTCGGGCGTTCGGTGGCTCACTCACGCGTAGGTTTCAAGTTCGAATTGGGAGCTATGTTCCATGGCAATCCGAAGATTGAAGCAACTACCGGAAAGATCGTGGAAGATGCGGTTGACCAGGAACTGAGCCGTTTCAATAAATTTCTGAAAAACTTTAAGGCTTATCCCGTACTGAACTTCCAGTTATCTTATCGGATATTCTGACGGACTTTCAGTTGAGGTGTCAAAAGTCTTTTTTACCACGGACTACACAGATTCTCATAGATAATTCATTTTGATAATCAACAGCTTGCAATTCAATCTATGTTAATCTGCGTAATCTGTGGTGAAAAGGGGGGCAACTCAACTCTTATAGTTTATTCTTATATATCTTTGCCATGGCCTTCTGATACTGGTTCTCCAGTTGCAGATAGTTCTGTTTGCTCTGATATACTACCGATACTTCTACAAAATATTCTATCATACTGATTTGTCCGCCTGTCAGTGCTTGTTTCAGCAAAGATAAATCCTGTTGTGCCTGAAAGGTTTTCTCGTATTCTTCCATTGAAGTACGTAGTGTGTGGGCTTCGCGGTAAAGTTGTGTCAGTTCCGATTCCACCTGTACCGAAGTATTGGCCCGTTGCAAGTCGATGTTCAGTGACTGTGCTTTGGCTATCTTCACTTTGTTGCGGTTCTCGAACAGGGGGAATGAGAAACCTACGACAACTCCGTTGAAAGGCTCGCCCGATTCGGTATTCCGACGGTATCCCAGTTCCAGCTTCGGAAGCCATTGCGATTTGTTGACTGTGATTTGTTTGCGGGCGGCGGCACTTTCACTGTTGAGAGCCTGCAGTGTGTAGTCCGATGCCAGAACTTCCGTTTTCAGTTCTTCGTAATTGGTAGGAAAGATAACAGCCGGATAGTCGGAGTCTTCAAACACGACCGGTATGTTTCCGTTCAGTGCCGTCAGCTCCTGTATTTTATTCCGAAGGGCCGTTTCGTTTAACGATGCTTCTGTTTTCACGTTCAGCAGTTCCAGATTGATCTTATTGGTTTCGATCACGTTGGCATCTCCTGTTTGCAAACGTTTGGCATACATGGCAGATAGCTCCTCGGCGTTTCGCAAACGTTCTGCCAGTATCTGTTGTTGCTTGCGCAACATGATGATATCCAGACAAACATCTTTAGCCTGTAACAGGATACTTTGGCGGAATACATTTTTTTGCCCGTCAAAAGCACCGGACTTCAGTCGGTTCAGTTGATTGCGGGTGGCATACAGGCTCGGAAAGTCGAAACTTTGGGAGACTACAAGCTCACCGATCGTATTATTCTTATCTTTGTTGTTCCACAAATGGGCATACGAAAGGGTAGGGTCAGGCAGATTATTGTCCGTCCGGGCTTCCAGCTTTTGTGAGGCAATCAATTGTGCATTGGCTTGCAACTCTTTATTATTGGTTTCGATGTTGCGCAGTACCCCGTCTATACCGGTTTGTGCCTGCAATCCGGATAGCGCAAAGAGGGTGGCGGCAAGTATGGTTATTCGTTTCATATGATTATTGGGGTTTATGGCTTCACATCTCTGAGGATATATCGAAATTCGTATTCACCACAGAGTATCACAGAGTTCCACATCTGTGGTGCATGATGACACACTCTCAGGAGTGAGGCCTTTTATTATTTTCTTTTTCCGTTCATCATCAGGTAAACAATCGGGATAATAAATCCGTTCAGGAAAGTCGACGTCAACAGACCGCCCAGGATTACCTTTGCCATCGGACTTTGAATTTCGTTACCGGGCAGACTTCCGCTTAAAGCCAGCGGTATCAGTGCCAGAGCGGACGAGAGGGCTGTCATTACAATCGGGTTCAGACGGTCGAGTGATCCACGGATAACGCTGTCGTATACTCCCAATCCTTCTACCTGTTGCAGGTGGTTGTAATGGCTGATAAGCAACATACCGTTACGTGTGGCGATACCAAACAGCGAAATGAAACCGATGATGGCCGGGATGCTGATTTCTCCCGTTGTGATCAGCAAGGCAAACACACCTCCGATCAGTGCCAGAGGCAGGTTTATCAGGATGACCGCCGACTCCTTCACGCTGCGGAACTCATGATACAGCAGCAAGAAGATCACTACAATGGACATGAATGAGGTCAGTGCCAGAGTGCGGCTGGCTGCCTGCTCGCTTTCAAATTGTCCGCCGTATTCGATGTGATAACCTTCGGGGAGCTTGATTTGTTCGTCCACCTGCTTTTGAATATCATTTACCACACTTCGCAAGTCACGATCGGCTACGTTGGCAGAAATGACGATTTTGCGTTTTACGTTTTCGCGGTTGATGGTATTCGGCCCCATAGCCGAAATTACGTCGGCAATGTAACTCAACGGCACTTTCTTTCCGTCCTGTGTGTCTACCATCAGGTTGCGTATCTTTTCGGCTTCGTCACGGAAATTGTTTTCCACTTTCACAATCAGGTCGAAGCTCTTACCCTGTTCGTATACTTGCGAAATCACTTCACCGGCCAATGCCACATTGATATATTCAGAGAATTCCGGCAGAGTAATGCCATATTTAGCCAGCATTTCCCGTTTGGGGGTGATCTTCAATTGCGGACGTTCGATCTGCTGTTCTACGTTCAGGTCGGCGATGCCCGGAATGTTGCCGATAGCCCCTTTTATCTGGTTGCCCAGAGAGAACATCTTGTTCAGGTCGTCACCGAACAGTTTGATGGCGATATTGGCTTTGGTACCACTGAGCATAGCGTCGATACGATGGCTGATGGGCTGTCCTATTTCGATATTTGCTCCGGTGATGGTACCTAATTTCTCTCGTACATCCGCCATCAGTTCGGTACGCGAGCGGTCTTTCAGTTCGAATGGCGCTTCTATTTCCGATACGTTCACACCTAAGGCATGTTCGTCCAGTTCGGCACGTCCGGTCTTGCGGGCCACTGTCTGTATCTCGGGGATGGATAGCAGAAGTTCCTCGGCACGGTGTCCCATCTTATCGCTCTCTTCGAGTGAGATACCCGGCAACGAACTGATGTTGATAGTGAACGACCCCTCGTTGAACGGCGGAAGGAACGAGCGTCCCAAAGTGAAGAAGAATCCCAGAGCGATGATGAATAGCCCGATGGTACTTCCCAAAGTTACGCGTTTGTGGGATAATACACAAGTCAGTGCTTTTTCGTACCCTCCTTTCATCCAGCGCGCTACGAGGGCCTCTTTCGGAAGTTTGTCCCCTTTGTCTTTACCCAGCAGATAAGAGCAAAGTACCGGGGTCAGTGTCAATGCCACTATCGTCGAGGCAAATAATGCTACGATGAAGGCAATGCCCAGCGGAACCAGCATGCGTCCTTCCATACCGGAAAGGAAGAAGAGAGGCACAAAGCTGACGACAATAATCAGCGTAGAGTTCAGGATAGGCATACGAACCTCTTTGGAAGCGTTGAATACCACCTGGATAACCGAAAGGCGTTCACTCTCGGGCAGGAGGCGGTTCTCACGCAACCGTTTGTATACGTTTTCTACATCGACAATGGCGTCGTCCACCAGTGAACCGATGGCGATGGCCATACCTCCCAGACTCATGGTATTGATGGTCAGTCCCATGAAGTGTAAGGTAAGTATGGAGACAAGCAGTGAGAGAGGCAGTGTTACCAGTGAAATGACCGTAGTCCGAACATTGGCAAGGAACAGGAACAAGACGATGACTACAAAGATGCCGCCCTCAAAGAGTGACTTCTTTACATTGCTGATGGAGCTCTCGATGAAACGGCTCTGGCGGAAAATGTCGGTAGATACTTTTACATCCGGTGGCAGATTCTTTTGCAGGTCTTTCAGTGAAGCCTCCAGTTTATCGGTCAGTTCCAACGTACTGGTGGAAGGTTGTTTGGTGACGGTCATCAGTACTGCGGGTTTCCCTCTTTCCGAGGCGGTACCCAGTTTGGGAGCTTTCGGGCCAATCCGGACATCGGCTATGTCTTCCAGCAGTACGGGTACACTATTGATGCTCTTTACCACTGCTTTGCCCAACTGATCTACTTTGGCGGTAGAAAGTACGCCGCGTACAATGTACTCGTTGCCATACTCGTAAAGTACTCCTCCGTTTGCATTCAGGTTCATTCCCCGGGTGACGGTCATCACCTCGTTCATCGATACACCGTAATGACGCATACGTTCCGGATCGAGTTGAATCTGATATTCTTTCAATTCACCTCCCAATACGGCTACCTGTGCTACACCTCCGGTAGAGAGCAGGCGCGGACGGATGGTCCAGTCGGCAATGGTGCGCAGGTCGAGCATGGAAGTCGAGTCGGCTGTTAATCCGATAATCAGGACTTCACCCAGAATAGACGACTGTGGTCCCAGTGTCGGTTTACCTACATTCGAAGGAAGTTCTTCGCCTACGATGGCCAGCTTTTCGCTTACAATCTGGCGGGCAAGGTATATGTCGGTTCCCCAGTCGAATTCTACCCATACGACAGAGAATCCGTTGGTCGAAGACGAACGTACACGGCGCACACCGGTGGCACCGTTTACGGCTGTTTCTACGGGAAAAGTCACGAGTTGTTCCACCTCTTCGGCTGCCATACCGTTGGCTTCGGTCATAATGACCACCGTCGGGGCATTGAGATCGGGGAACACATCTACTTCGGTATGCATGGCGGTATAAGTTCCGCCAATCAGCAACAGTACCGAGGCTACAAGCACCAGGATACGGTTCTGAAGTGAGAAATGTATGATTTTATTTAACACAATATTCTTTGTTTATAGTTTGTAACCTATGATTGCCGGACTTACTTCAATCGTTCGATTGTAAATCTTCCAATCGTAAATCTTTTAATGTTCGTGACTGTGTGCAGGTATTGCGTTGCTTGCTGAAGCCAGTTTTACCTGATAAGCACCTTGGGTCACTACCCGGTCACCGGCTTTAACACCCGAAAGTATCTGTACGCTCTTGCCGTTATCGGCTCCGAGGGTGACTTCCTGTTTCTTATATCCTTCTTCATCCAGTTGCAGATAGACGAAGAATAGGCCCTGTTCTTCGGTTAGTGCGGTGCGTGGAAGCGATATCACGTTTTCCATGGGTGACGACAGCAGGTATACTTCAACGAACGAACCCGGAATGATGTCACCCTTATTGTCGAATTCGAAAGTGACCGGCACGTAAAATGAATTGTCGCCGGCCGATTTGCCGAATGACAAAAGGCGGCCGTTCAATCCTTTCAGTTCGTATACTTTATCATCATACGGTGTCTTGAAATTGGCCGAACCGATGGTGCGCAGAGACGGATAGTATTTCTCCGAAACTTCGGCTCGCAGGAATAGACGGCGGTTCTGTGTAACGCTGACCAATGGCTGGCCGATGGTCACGTAATCTCCTTCTTTCACCAGGATATTCTTTACGAATCCGGCAATAGGGGAAACTATAGCTTGTCCGCCTGCCGAATGATTCTTGGCAAGTGCTTCATAACTGATACGGGCATTTTCATAATTTTGTTCTGCTTGTGCAAACTCTTTGTCGGATACTATTTTGTTTTTTACAAGTGCTTGCATACGCTCGTACTCTTTCTTGGATATTTCGTAGGCGATGCGGGCACGTTGTACCGGGTCGCCATCGGCAATGTTGCTGGATGAAATGGTCACCAATGCAGTGCCTTTGCCCACACTCATGCCCTCGGTCACTTTACCGCGAAAACTAACGACTCCGGCCACAGTAGCTACCGCTACGGATTCGTCTCCCTGTGCAGCCAGCACTTGTCCGCTCGTTTTTATCACTTGTTCAAAAGCTTCCGGTGCGATGACGCTTGTTTTCACTCCGGCTGCTTCAGCTTTTGCTTTCGGCAGGATGATTTCGTCACTGTGCCCGGCTACCGGTTCGGTACTTTGGCTGTGTTCTTCACCCTCGTGATCATGTCCTTCATGATCTTCGCCTTCGTGATTGTGGTTTTCACCTTCATGGTCGTGGTCATGTGCTTCTGTTCCATGGTCGTGGCCTTCGTGGTTGCCACCCGATTTACTGTTGCAGGAACCCAGGATAAACAATCCGAGGATTCCCATAAAGATAAGTTTCTTCATGATGATATAAATTCTTTACTTTTGATGATTCTGGGAAGTAGATCTGTGTAGTTTTTAAACCAAAGGGCATTTGGTTTAAAAACAAGGCATCGTTGGTTTTAAAGGAATATCCCATTGATTTTAAACCAACGGTCAGTAGATTCCTAACCTTACGAAATAGGGCTTATAAACCTATACAACAGGGTATGGAGGGGCACGAAGGCCGAAGGCACAGTTGATAACCGTGCTGTGAAGAGATTCCCGGTAGGCGTAATAATTCTTAATACGCCGCTCTTGGGGCTTGAATAAATTCTCTATGATAAGGTCCGTAAATAAGATGGCAGTAAACAGATAGTGAGGGCTGTTGTCTGCCTGTACGGATGGGGTTGGCGAATTGAGACGTGTCATACATCCGTCATTGCAGCACGAATCGTTGCCCGGATGATGATGGTGTCTGGGACACTGGGGTTCCGGTGTCACGTCGTTTTTCATGCAAATCACGCCGTTGGCATGGTGGTGATGGGGAATGACAGGTACCACCAGCATAATAATGCTGATGAAGAGCAGAAAAGAGAGTATGTACCGTTTATTCCTCATTCTTATTTTTATATTGAGCCACAAAGATAGTCTATCATCGGGTAAAAAACAAACAGTGTTACTTAAAAAACAAAAAGACAAGCAGATAACTACTTGTCTTTTCAGAAGAGAACGTCAGAAACGTTTATTTTTTCTTTCCTCCTTTGTCTTTGGTGCATTGGGCGTCTTTACATCCGGTTTTAGTTTTGCAATTGGCTTTTTCTTTGCATCCGTCAGATGTTTTCTTATCAGCTTCTTTTTTGCAACATGCTTTTTCTTCCTTTTTACAGCATGCTTTACCGTCTTTCTTGTCACATTGCTCTTTTTTGACTTCTTTCTTTTTCACGTCCTGAGCTTGGGCAGTAGTACCGGCCATGCACATTGCTGCAACAAAAGCAGCACAGAAAACTAATTTCTTCATACAGTTTCTTTTTTAGTTGATTAAAATGGGGTTTGTACCTCTCTGTTTTAATTAAACGGGTAAAAGTTACCATATGTTAGTTATCAAATATTAAATAAGATAAGGTGCGGCAATTTTATTTCTCCAGCTCCCGCAGCGAATCCATTTTTTTCTTTTCAAGGAATTCATAAATGCCACACAGGTGTTCTGTTACTTTTTTGTTGCCAAACTCATATACCTTGGTCACCAGCCCGTCCAGGAAGTCGCGGTCGTGTGATACTACAATCAGTGTACCATCGAAATCTTTCAGCGCCTGTTTTAGGATGTCTTTGGTTTTCAGGTCGAGGTGGTTGGTCGGCTCGTCAAGAATCAGCAGGTTTACAGGTTCGAGCAACAGCTTGATCATGGCCAGGCGTGTACGCTCACCTCCCGAGAGTACCTTTACTTTTTTCATCGACTCTTCCGGTCCGCCAAACATGAATGCTCCCAGCAGGTCACGTATTTTATTACGTATCTCTCCTTTGGCCACGTCATCGATAGTCTGGAATACAGTCAGGTTCTCGTCCAGTAACGATGCCTGATTCTGCGCAAAGTATCCTATCTGCACATTGTGCCCCAACGTCAGGGTACCGTCATGTTCTATTTCGTTCATGATACATTTTACCAACGTTGATTTACCTTCGCCGTTTTTGCCGACAAATGCTACCTTATCTCCGCGTTCGACTGTAAGTGTGGCATTTCGGAAAACAACATGGTCACCATAGGTTTTACCTACTCCCTCCATAATGACAGGATAGTTTCCCGAACGTGGGGAAGGTGGAAACTTCAGGCGCAATGCTGATGTGTCTTCTTCGTCCACTTCCAATATTTCCAGTTTCTCAAGCATTTTTACACGGCTTTGTACCTGAAGTGTTTTCGAGTAGGTACCTTTGAAGCGTTCGATGAAGTCTTTTGTCTCAGCGATAAACTTCTGTTGTTCTTCATAGGCTTTCTGTTGCTGTTCGCGGCGTTCTTTACGCAATTCCAGGTATTTGGAATAGTTTACTTTGTAGTCGTAAATACGTCCCATGGTCACCTCGATGGTGCGGGTAGTAATGTTATCGACGAATTTTCGGTCGTGACTGATGACAATTACCGCCTTTCCGTTATTGATCAGGAAATCCTCCAGCCATTGAATGGATTCGATATCCAAATGGTTGGTAGGCTCGTCCAGTAAAAGTACATCCGGCTTTTGCAATAAAAGTTTTGCCAGTTCGATGCGCATCCGCCATCCGCCACTGAAGTCACTTGTTTGCCGGTGGAAGTCTTCACGCATGAATCCTAAACCGAGCAGTGCTTTCTCTACATCCTCTTCGTAGTTGGTGGCATCGATGGCGTAGAACTTTTCGCTGAGGGCCGACACATTTTCTATTAGCTCCATATAGCTGTCGCTTTCATAATCTGTGCGTGTTTCCAACTCTTTGTTCATACGTTCTATTTCGGCTTCCATCTCGTGAAGGTGAGCAAAAGCTTGCGCTGTCTCTTCGAAAACCGTCCGTCCGTCTTCTGTCATCAGGTGCTGGGGCAGATAAGCAATGACGCACTCTTTAGGGGCAGATATTCTGCCACGGGTAGGCTGGCGTACTCCTGCCAGAATTTTGAGCAAGGTACTTTTGCCGGCACCGTTTTTTCCCATGAGCGCGATGCGGTCTTTTTCGTTAATGACAAATGAAATATCGCTAAATAAAGTGGTTCCGCCGAATTCCACGGCCAATCCGTCTACTGAAATCATATCGCTTCTTTAAATTTTAGCCGCAAAGATAATCAAAACTATGATTTTTTTTTATACCTTGCGGGCTGAATCGAATAAGATTGAATGTAGAATTAAAAGTAAACCTATTATATAAAATGGAAAATGAAGAAATAAAAAGTCTTCGTCCTCTTATTCTTGTGGCCGAAGATGATGATAGTAACTTCAAATTGATTAAAGCTATTATCGGTAAAAAATGCGACATTCTATGGGCAAAGAACGGTGAAGAAATGCTGAATTTATACCGTGATCACGGAAAAGAAGCGTGGGCTATTTTAATGGATATTAAGATGCCGATTATGAATGGACTGGAAGCAACCCGGATCATTCGTCAACAAGGAGCTACCCTGCCTATCATCATGCAGACTGCTTATGCCTTCAGTTCGGACCGGGATAATGCCATCGAGGCCGGTGCAACCGAGGTGCTGGTAAAGCCCATTACGGTAAGTGCTCTCCGGAATTGCCTGAATAGTTATTTCCCCGAGATTAAATGGTAAGATTATATCCTCTTAAAATAAATAGGGCTGACTTCAATAATGAAATCAGCCCTATTTATTTTAAGAGGATATTTGTTTTCAGATTTCTGTTTCCATTTGGAATTTACGGCTTACCTTCATTAGATTGATCGTGTAAGTCACTACGTTTTGTGCTTCTTGAATCATGGTCAGATAAACCATGCTCACTTTAATACTGCCTGTTTGGCTCTGGATACGCTGTAACTCCTGGCGCTTCAGATGTGAGAGTTGTGAGTTCAGTTCGTTTGCACGGCGCAAATCTTCCTCAAAGTTATTGTAATTGTTGGTTTCTAACTTCTGGCGGCATTGCTGGATCAGATAGGTGATGTCCTCGGCTACATCTCCGAATTCACCTTTCTGGATGGCATCCAGCGGATTGAAGTTATTGTCGATATGTTCAAGGCAGGGCTCGCACAGACGGCTGATACTGTATACCAATTCACTGGCAAAGTCATTTCCCTGATAGTAATAAAGTCCTTTTTCAAGTACGGTGTTATTATCCAGTTTGCACATTGCTACAGTCCCGGTGCGTTTCATCTGTTTGATCAGTTGTTTTTCGAATTTGGTAGATCCCATTGCTCTGCGTAGTCCGCGGAGGTTTTCGTGTAAGAACGATGTGACGGTCAGTTCGAAGTTTTGTTCTGCATATTCCAATACTTTGCCCAGTTCTTCACGTGTGTGTTTGCGCATCAACGACAAGGCTTCGTGGCTACTTGTAGCTTGCATCAGTTGTTTCAGGGTTTCATTGCCTTTTTCCTTTTCTTTTTTCTTCTTGTATATCAACTGGCTGCGGATCAATGTGAATGCTGCCAGTCCGATCAGTGCGATGATGGCAATGCTGCCTCCGAAATGGATGATCATAGCAACGAAGAAACAGATGGTGAAAGCGGCTCCGGCTGTGATGAACCATCCGCCAATGACACTTAGTACACCTGTGATGCGGTAAACGGCTGAATCACGTCCCCAGGCACGGTCGGCAAGTGAAGTACCCATGGCCACCATGAAAGTAACATAAGTGGTAGAGAGGGGGAGTTTCAGTGAAGTACCCACGGCGATCAGAAGGCCGGCAAGTACCAGATTGACAGAGGCACGAACCAGGTCGAATGCCGCTCCGTCGGCTATGATGGCTTCGTCTTTGCGGAAGCGGGTATCCATCCAGCGTTTGGCGCTTTCGGGAGTAATACGTGAAATGCCATTGGCAAGCGTGAGGCTGAAGCGTACCAAGGTACGTGCTATCGGTGTGCTTCCGAAGTTCTCTTCTCCTTCATCCTGGCGGGAGAGGTCTACTGAAGTCTTGATTACTGCATGTGCTTTTTTGGAGGTGCACAAGGCATATACCATGATGGCTCCGGCACCTATCAGGAAGTACCACGGTGTTTTGGCTGAACCCATCAGTGAGGTCATCAGGAAACCATCAGGACCTACAGCGGTTCCGTTAGCTGTGTAATCCATAAAAGAAGAGTAACCAGCCAAAGGTACACCGATGAAGTTGACAAGGTCGTTACCCGCAAATGCCAATGCCAATGCAAAAGTTCCCAGCAGGACAACTACTTTGAATACATTTACTTTCAACCAGTGTAATATCTGCATCAGGATGGTAGAGATGACGAAGAAACAGCTTACCAGCATCATTGTATTTTCTTGTACCCACTGCTTGTTTTCAGAAGTCATGAACGAGCTGTCCTTCAATCCTTTTATTACCATGAAATAGATGATGGCAGTGGAAGCAATGCCACCGAACAGGGCAATGCTGTATTTCATCTTGTTTTTATAATTGAATGTAAACACCATACGTGCCAACCACTGTACAAGCATACCAAAGAAGAAGGCAATGGCAACTGAGACAAAGATTGCCATGATGACGGACAGGGCTTTGTCGGTGTTGATAAGATCTCCCAGTCCCAGCGTGTCGCTGTTGTGCACTTTAATCAGTGCCAGGGCAAAAGTACCTCCGAGAAGTTCGAATACCATCGAAACGGTGGTGGAGGTAGGCATTCCCATTGAGTTGAAAACGTCGAGCAGGACGACGTCCGTCAGCATTACGGCAAGCAGGATGCACATGATTTCGGCAAAGTAGAAATGCTCCGGTTGGTAGATGCCGTGTCTTGCAATGTCCATCATGCCGTTTGATAAGGAGGCCCCGATGAAGATGCCAGCACCGGCTATAAACAATATTGTTTTGAAAGATGCCGCCTTCGCTCCGACAGCCGAATTCAGGAAATTTACCGCATCGTTACTTACGCCGACCATCAAATCGAATACGGCAAGCACGAATAGGAAGATAATGATACATAGATAAATTGTCTCCATAAATGTGTATGTTATTTCTGGCTGCAAAGGACGGATTTTCGTATTGCAGAGAAATGTCATACATGTTACAGAAATGTTTCATTCTTCTCTTTAAGGTAATTATAAAAGGTATACTGTGCCCTGACCGGTGCAGCACTTGCTTTGAATTTGAATATGTTATTCAGCTTTTCATCAACGAAGCAGGCCTTTTGATTGTCTGATAGCTGGATATGCAGCATGTCGACGATTTCTTCCCGTAATTCACTGTCGAGGACAGGCACCACGGCTTCTATTCGCCGGTACAAGTTTCGGCGCATCCAGTCGGGTGAACCCAGATATACTTTGGGATGTCCGGCGTTACCGAAATACCAGATGCGGGCATGCTCCAGGAAACTGTCTACAATACGGGTGACACGTATGTTACGGCTGTATTCCTGTCCGGGGATCAGGCAACAAATGCCCCGCACAATCAGGTCTATTTTTACACCCCTTTGTGACGCTTCATAGAGTCGGTCAATCATGATAGGGTCCTGCAAGGCATTCATCTTCAGAATGATCCTGCCGCCTCTTCCTTTCTCGGCCAGTTCGATCTCCTTATCGATCAATCGGTTTAGTTCGGGAATCAGATTGAAACGGGCCACGAGCAGCCGGGTGAACTTGGGATTTTCTTTACCGCGCAAGGTACGGAAGAGGTTGGTAAGGTCATGTACGATGACCGGATTGCTGGTGAATAATCCGCAGTCCGCATATAGCGTTGCTGTCTTTTCGTTGAAATTGCCGGTACTGATGTAAGCATAGCTGTGAATCTTTTCTCCGTTGAAACTACGGCGACGTATAAGGGCCACTTTGGCGTGAACTTTCAGTCCCGGTATACTATATATGATATTGATGCCGGCAGCTTTCATCATTTCGGCAGTGGCAAGATTATTTTCTTCATCAAAGCGGGCTTTGAGTTCTACAAATACCGTTACTTTCTTGCCATTCTGTGCCGCGGCAATCAAGGTATTGATGACAGCCGAATTTTCCGCTACCCGATATTGCGTCACCATGATCTCCCGGGTCTCGGGATCGTGCACGGCTTCGTAAAGGAAATGAATGAAATGGTCGAAAGAGTGGTAAGGGTAGTATAATAACAGATCTTTCTTTTCTACGTAACTGAAAATAGACTCCTTATCATTCAGCCGGTTCAGTTTCATCGGTACAGGTTTCTCCATCCGGGGAATAGAATGGCTGGGATTGGGCAGATGGCGCAGGTCTTCCAGATTCAGATGTTTGTCTCCCGGTACCAACTCTTCACGTTGGATTCGGAAGGCATCTACCAGAAAGTCCAGAAAATCGTCAGGCATGGCACGGTCATATACAAAACGGCATACGGCACCTATCTTGCGTTTTTTAATCTTTTTCTTTACTTGCTCCACCAAATCGACGCTGCTGATGGTATCGTCTATCATGATGTCGGCATCTCTCGATATCTTGATGCAATAACTACAGTCCACTTCGTAGCCCGGGAAGATGACACCGATATTGGCTTTGATGATATCTTCGATAAACATCAGGTAATAATATTTCCCATGTTTGGGCAGTTCGATGAAACGGGGCACTTTACTATATGGCAGTTTCATTACAAAGTATTGCAAATGGTTGGCATCTTCTTTCTTTGTGCCTTTCAGAAACAGGCGGACAGCCAGATAGAGCCGGTTGTCGCGTAGAAAAGAGATCACTTTGTCTTTGGATACCGGTACCGGTTGCAAGTAGGGAAATATCTCTTCGCGGAAAAAGTCTTTTACGAACTGCTGGTGAAAAGGCTCAACGTTACGGCTTTGGTAAAAGATGACATGGTTTTTGCGTAATGCAGGTATAATCTTCTTTTCATAAATGTGGATACGGTCTTCCAGTTGCCGGTTCACTTCCCTGTTGATTTCTTCCAGCAAAACCTTGGCTGACTGCTGGGATTCTTCTGACCCTTCTGTTACGCCGGAGGCAACAGCTTTGTGGTCGGCTACTCTGATTTTATAAAATTCTTCCAGGTTGGAAGAATAAATAGAGATAAAATTGATACGTTCGTAGAGTGGCAATCGATCGTTATCAGCTTCCAGAAGTACCCGGTAGTTGAATGACAGCCAACTGATATCTCTCTTAAAGTATTGGTATTTGTTTCCCATTTGCATATAAGGTTTGCCCAAATATAGTTACCTTTGCAGAGATAAACAAAGAAAGTATGACAAAAGTTGGCTTATTGTCCGACACACACGGCTGGTGGGACGAAAAATACTTGCAATATTTTGAAACTTGCGATGAAATCTGGCATGCCGGAGATATTGGTTCAGTGGAGGTAGCGCAGAAATTGGCGGCTTTCCGCCCTTTCCGTGCTGTGTATGGTAATATTGACGGGCAGGAAATTCGCCGGATGTTTCCTCAGGTGAATCGTTTTACGGTGGACGGTGCCGAAGTGCTGATGAAGCACATCGGGGGATATCCTGGAAATTATGATCCGTCTGTCAAGGGAAGCTTATTGGTGCATCCACCTAAGTTGTTTATCAGCGGACACTCGCATATATTAAAGGTAAAATATGATAAGACACTGGACATGCTTCATATCAATCCCGGTGCTGCGGGAATGTCCGGATTTCATAAAGTACGTACAATGGTCCGTTTTGCCATAGATAATGGTGTGTTCAAGGATTTGGAAGTGATTGAACTGGCCGGTTAATAAATTTGTATTTTTATTTTGTCACGTCAGATTTCTTTCCGTTCTTTGTCACAGGTTTGAGAGATGTAAGCCATAAGCAATGTGCTACAAATTACAAGTAACTGTGCGAGATACTTATGTATTGTTTATTACAGTATGTAACCTGTAGCCCGTAACTCATAATGTTCAAAATATGAAAGGAATTATTCTTGCCGGTGGCAGTGCCACCCGACTCTATCCGCTGTCAAAAGCCATATCGAAGCAAATGATGCCGGTGTATGACAAGCCGATGATATACTATCCGCTTTCTACATTGATGTTGGCCGGAATACGGGAAGTGCTGGTTATCTCTACTCCCCGTGACCTGCCGTTGTTCCGTGAACTTCTGGGTACCGGTGAGGAGTTTGGAATGTTCTTTTCATATCGGGTGCAAGAACAGCCGAATGGACTTGCTCAGGCTTTTGTATTGGGAGCTGACTTTCTGGATGGCGAACCGGGTTGCCTGATATTGGGAGATAATTTGTTTTATGGGCAGGGTTTCTCAGCCATGCTTCGCCGGGCGGCTACTCTTGAGAAGGGAGCTTGTATCTTTGGATATTATGTGAAAGATCCTCGTGCTTACGGAGTAGTGGAGTTCGATGAAAGTGGAAAGGTGATTTCGTTAGAGGAAAAGCCGGCTGTACCTAAAAGTAACTATGCGGTACCTGGACTTTACTTTTATGATGCCACGGTGACGGAAAAAGCACTTGCTCTGGAGCCTTCTGTTCGGGGGGAATATGAAATAACTGATTTGAATAAATTATATCTCGGTGAGGGAACGCTGAAAGTGGAACTTTTCGGGCGCGGTTTTGCCTGGTTGGATACGGGAAACTGCAACAGCCTGCTTGAGGCATCCAACTTTGTAGCCACTATTCAGAACCGCCAGGGGTTTTATGTGAGCTGTATTGAAGAAATAGCTTGGCGTAACGGATGGATTTCTTCATCCCAACTGAAAGCTCTGGGCGAGAAGTTGGGAAAAACCGAATACGGTAAATATCTGATAGACTTAGCAAATTAATAAATCAATCATAAAGAATATGAAAACTTATCTTGTAACCGGTGCTGCCGGATTTATCGGTGCCAATTATCTGAAGTATATTCTGGCTAAACACAGCGATATCAAAGTGGTGGTGCTCGATGCACTGACTTATGCCGGAAATCTCGGAACAATTGCAAACGACATTGATAACGAACGTTGCTTTTTTGTAAAAGGTGATATTTGTGATCGTGAACTGGCTGACCGTCTTTTTGGTGAGTATAAATTTGACTATGTAGTTAACTTTGCTGCCGAAAGTCATGTAGACCGTAGCATTGAGAATCCTCAACTGTTCCTGATGACCAATATTTTGGGAACACAAAACCTGTTGGATGCGGCACGTCGTGCATGGGTGACCGGTAAGGATGAATACGGGTATCCTACCTGGCGTAAAGGAGTACGCTATCATCAGGTATCCACCGACGAAGTTTACGGTTCGCTGGGGGCTGAGGGGTATTTCCATGAAACAACTCCACTCTGTCCGCATAGCCCTTACAGTGCATCGAAGACCAGTGCCGATATGGTGGTTATGGCTTATCATGATACGTATAAGATGCCGGTGACCATCACCCGCTGTTCAAATAATTACGGTCCTTATCATTTCCCGGAGAAATTGATTCCGCTTATTATCAAGAATATTCTTGAGGGCAAGAAACTTCCGGTGTACGGTGATGGCAGCAATGTGCGCGACTGGCTGTACGTAGAAGATCATTGCAAGGCTATCGATTTGGTAGTTCGTGAAGGACTGGAAGGTGAAGTGTACAATGTGGGTGGACATAACGAAAAAACAAATCTTGAGATAGTGAAGTTGACCATTGCAACGATTCACCGCCTGATGTCGGAACATCCCGAATATCGTGAAGTATTGAAGAAGAAAGAAAAGAATGCCAATGGTGAAATCTCGGTTGACTGGATCAATGAAGACTTGATTACGTTTGTCAAGGACCGTCTGGGTCATGACCAGCGCTATGCCATTGATCCGACGAAAATCACCAATGCCTTGGGATGGTATCCCGAAACGAAATTCGAGGTGGGCATTGTGAAAACAATTGAATGGTATCTGAATAATCAGGAATGGGTAGAAGAAGTTACCAGCGGTGATTATCAGAAATATTACGAACGGATGTATAGCAAACGTTAACCGTTTATAATCAGTCCTATTGATAGTAGGATCCCCATAAGCAGCATATTTCGCGAAGTTTCGCCCAATATGCTGTTTAGCTTTTTACCGCTGTGTATCTGTACCATCTTTCTCCAGGTCCGGATATGAAAAAACAGGTAAAACTGAGGCAGGAGAGTCGCATATAAATGTCCGCTGAATAAAAACCAGAAACAGAGCCAGGCGGCTATGATGCCGAGCAACAGATAGAAATATCTTCCGAAAGGTTCACCGAAACGAACTACAACCGTCTTTTTCCCGCTTTTCCGGTCGGCATCCCGGTCCCTGTAATTATTAACTACCAGTAATGTATCTACAATCAGTCCGCACACCAATGAAGCAACCGTAACGTCCGGTGTCCAGTTGAGGGCCTGTACATAATAAGTACCTCCTACCGGGACAAAACCAAAAAACACGATGACTAATACGTCTCCCCATCCTTTGTAGGATAACGGGTAAGGACCTGTGGTATACAGGAAAGCAAATAATACACATAGCGCACCTACAAGGATCAATTCCCAGCCGCCATATAATAGGAGGCTACAACCAATCAGGCAGGCGAGGGCTACTGTTATGAATATGCCCTTCTTCATGGCGTTCGCCGAAATCCAGCCTTGTGCACAAGCACGTTCCGGACCGAGGCGGTCTTCCCGGTCGGTGCCTTTCAGAAAGTCAAATAAGTCGTTGATAAAATTGGCGGCAATCTGCATTAAGCCGGCAAACAAACAACAGATTAATGCCGGTATCCAACTGAATTTTCCGTCGGCATAAGCCAATGCACAACCAATCATTACCGGGGTAATGGCACCTGCCAATGTTTTGGGACGGGCAGCAAGTATCCATGCCTGTAACGAGTTCCGTCTTACTTCTTCCATTCTCTTTTTCTATATAATTCGTTTCAAGAGAACAAAGATAGGGCAAAAAAATGTATATTTTTGCTTTTTTGCCTATCTTTGCGCTCCTGATATTAGAGAATATGAAGAAAACAATATACTTATTGGCGGCACTTTTATTGCTGCTTTCGTCCTGTAAATCAAAGAAAAACCTGGTTTCTCCGATTGCTCGTCCGGTATTGAATACCGATTCCATTCGTCCGGACAGCTCCGATGTAGTGGCCCGGTTGTTCGCTCCTGATACTTCCGGACTTAAAAAACTTTCTGCCAGACGGAAAGCAGCGGAAAAGGGGCAGGTTGCCTCTTCCGGGATAACGCGTTCGATTCCGCCTGTTGTAGCCCGGGGAACAAATATCACCAGTTCTGCTGTCAGTGTATCTTCTGTTTATCCGGGGATCGACCGGGTGAAAAGATACGAGTTCACCCATCGTGATGTTCCCGAAGCCTTTGATGGTTTCCGTATTGCCTTTATTTCGGACTTGCATTATAAAAGCCTTTTCAAGGAGAAAGGGCTGGAAAGTCTGGTACGTTTGCTTAACGCACAGCATGCCGATGTATTGTTGATGGGAGGTGATTATCAGGAAGGGTGTCAGTTTGTACCCGAACTTTTTGCGGCATTGGCTAAAGTGAAAACGCCGTTGGGTACTTATGGTGTGATGGGAAATAACGACTATGAACGTTGTCATGATGAAATTATCCGTGAAATGAAACGTTATGGCATGCGCCCTCTTGAACATCAGCTTGACACGTTGAGGCGCAATGGTGAGCAGATTATTCTGGCCGGTGTACGTAACCCGTTTGATCTTGCCAATAACGGTGTTTCTCCTACTCTGTCCCTCTCTCCGGCCGATTTTGTGATTCTGTTGGTACACACTCCTGATTATGCCGAAGATGTGTCTGTCGCTAATTCAGATCTGGTGCTGGCCGGACACACGCATGGAGGTCAGGTACGTATTTTTGGCTATGCTCCCATCATTCCTTCGCATTATGGCAGTCGGTTCCTGACAGGATTGAAATATAATTCAGCTAAAATTCCGATGATTGTAACCAATGGGATCGGTACTTCAAACAAGAATATCCGTATTGGAGCACCGGCCGAAATTGTGATGATTACATTGCATCGTTTGCGGAATGAATAGCTTTGATTTTCGTGTACACAGCCGGGTGAAGGAAATAGCGCACATCTTTTCCGGCAGCCAAAGCTTGACGGATAAAGGTGGAACTGATTTCGAATATTGGAGAATGCGCTAAGTGTACGTTCGGGGGTAGTTGTGAGGCATCTACCGGAAAACCGGGACGAGGATAAACGAGTATTTTATTTTCTGAGACAATACGTTCCGATTCGAACCATTGGTCAAATACTTTCCAGTTGTCAGAGCCTATAATCAGTTGGAATTCCCTTTCGGGATATACTTCTTTCAGACGGTTGAGTGTGTGGACAGTATAGGAGGGACGAGGTAAATGAAATTCAAAATCGGATGCACGGAATCGTGGATATCCTTCAATAGCAAGCTGTACCAGTTGCAGACGCAGCTCGTCAGACCATAAATCTGCTTGCTTTTTGAAGGGGTTGTGCGGAGTGACCATAAACCAAACTTCATCCAGCCCTTCAAACTCGCACAGATAGTTGGCAAGTGCCAAGTGTCCGATGTGTATCGGGTTGAAAGAGCCGCTGAAGATTCCGGTTTTAGTTTTTTCCATATGCTATAATCACAAATAAGAGAACACAGATCTTATTCCGCATCGATACCCAGAAACTCTTTAATCACTTTTAATGCCTGTGCCTTGGCTGTTGCCAGGTCATCATTGATGATTACTTTGTCAAATTTCGGAGCAAAGCTTAATTCATATTCGGCTTTGGCTATTCTACTCTCAATGACCTCGGGAGCATCTGTGCCACGCCCGATCAGGCGGCGACGTAACTCCTCGATACAAGGGGGCTGGATAAAAAGTGAAAGTGCACGGTCACCATAGAATTTTTTTATATTGCAACCGCCCACCACATCTACATCGAACACTACGTTCTGGCCGGCAGCAAGCTGTTTCTCTACCTGTTCTTTTAAAGTTCCGTAAAATCGATCGGTATAAACTTCCTCGTATTCCAGAAATTCATTGTTTGCAATGCGTTGGCGGAATTCGTCGGGAGTGAGGAAAAAATATTCTACTCCATGCTTTTCATTTCCTCGTGGCGGACGGCTGGTAGCTGAAATGGAGAATGCAAGATTCAGCTGCTGGCCCAACAAATAGTTTATAATTGTCGACTTGCCCGATCCGGAAGGAGCAGAAAAGATGATGACTTTGGCTTCACCCTTTTGAGGTGGGGTAGTTATTCTTTCGGTTAAATTCATAATCTGTCGTTGTTACATCACATTCAGCACTTGTTCTTTGATCTGTTCCAGCTCATCTTTCATTTGTACCACAATCTTTTGCATTTCAGCATGATTCGATTTGCTGCCGAGCGTATTGATTTCACGTCCCATTTCCTGAGCGATGAATCCCAGCTTTTTACCTTGTCCGCTACCGTTTTCAAGGGTACTGATGAAATATTTCAGGTGGTTGCTCAAGCGTTGTTTCTCTTCATTGATGTCGAGTTTCTCAATGTAGTAAATCAGTTCCTGTTCAAGACGGTTTTTATCATAATCTACGCTCAGTGTTTTTTCCAGCGCATCTGTGATTCGTTCTTTAACTTTATCCACCCGTTCTTTTTCATAAGGTGTTACCGATTCAAGTAAACGATGAATGTTTTCAATCTTTTCACGGAACTTCTTTTCAAGGGCAGCACCCTCCTGCTTACGGAAATCTACTAAATGTGAAACAGCTTCTTTGACGGTTGCATATACTATTCCCCATTCTTCCTCGCTTAACTCCTGTGTTTCGGTACGTGTCATCACGTCCGGCATGCGGAGCAGAGTCTGAAACCAGTCAGTGGGTACTGCAATGTGGAGGTTTTCGGAGATAGCTTTGATTTGGTTATAATATCCTTCTACCAATACCTGGTTGATGGGAGTGGCGGCTTCTGCGCACTCTTTCTTTTCCACCCAGAGGCTGAAGTCAACTTTTCCACGTTCCAGCACACGTGCAATTTCATTGCGGAGTTCCATCTCTTTTTCACGGTATGCCGGTGCGATTCGTGCCGACAAATCCATCGCTTTACTATTGAGCGATTTTATCTCTACATTAATCTTCTTATCGGGAAGTTCGGCAGTTGCTTTGCCATATCCCGTCATGGATTGTATCATATTACCAAAAGTTTTGTGCAAAAATACGGGATAATTTTAAGATAACCGCTGTAAATGGATAAAAAAGACATTTTGTTTAATCGGGCGGCACGGCTCTTTCATTTACCCCGCCTTCCTCCCATACAAAAAACACGTTTCGATCTTCCATCTTCCACCTTTGAGAGTGCATATCGTTGATTGTGAGATGTGTATATTGGTGGAAGATGTGGTTTTTATGCCATTTATCTTCCACCCCCATCTTCCATCTTCCACCCGCTGTTTTAGGGGATATTTCAGTAGTAACGGTTTGGAAAACAAATGGATATGTCCAATTTCTTATCCGTTAATCTCTCTAAAAGCATTTCATTTCCCTTACTCTCTTTAGTGCAAATGGTCGGATCCTTATCTCAGCCCGGGCATGCGGGCTCATCGGCCCGGGTATGCGGGCTCATCAGCCCGGGTATGTGGGCTTATCAGCCCAGGTATGCGGGCTGGGATAAAGAGTTGTATGACAATGGTTAATCTACTACACTTCTCCGGTAATAGTCGGCCGGATTCTTTCTTAAAAAAGAAACAACGAAACGCTGCTTCCGCATCGCTGTGTGCGAATGGGGGGGGGTGTGGGGG